>Ga0126326_1000223_pt1 | contig 23635 bp, 21 predicted proteins | sample InaspJWI67metaG_FD_94485 | JGI IMG/M metagenome (GOLD analysis project Ga0126326, IMG submission 94485) | Marine gutless worms symbiont microbial communities from Oahu, Hawaii - Inanidrilus sp. 1 OAHU.JWI-67 metaG | ecosystem: Host-associated > Annelida > Digestive system > Unclassified | place... | reverse complement strand
TCGACTTCACCATCCGCAACGCCTGGCAGAAGTAATTAGAGGAGTTAAATTTGTCAATGGTGTCGAAGAAAAACGGATTGCCGCCTAATTTCTTCATACACAACTATTGACTATATCTCCAAGTCAAGTGGAAGTTGAAAACTTAGTTGGTTAGCCAAGCAGGGAGTTCTTCCAGCTTCTTGCCGGCAAACTTACATAGATAAGGACATTTTTCGCAAGTGCCCTTAAAACCGGGCAACGGCGGTTCTCCCTTGATGGATTCTACAATGGAAATTGCCTTTTTCACATTGGCTTCCTCGCCCTGTACGACGAGCACCACAGATCCAGCAGACTCCCCAATGCCTCCGGAGGCGACATGGATGGCCTGCACATCAGCCAGAATTTTGAGGGCTTCAATTTCAGTGATCACAACGGCGTTGGGAATACAAAACATCCCAAAATCGGCGCCGATGGTGTAATCAAAGGTTTTGGCTCCTGTAAAGGCGGTGCAGGTATCCACTGAAGGGACCAGTTTTTCGAGGCCCACCGGTACAATGTATTTTAAACCCTGGGATACGGCAGTGCCGATGGTGGCACCCATGGTTCCGCCGTCGAATCCGGCAGCAATCACGGCCGCATTTCCATTGGCATCAACGGCGTTGGCCCCTTTAATCAGGGCCGTTTCCGTATGAAAATCTTCTAAGGCGTCTTTAAGGGTTTTGGAAGATTTCTCGCCCTTGTAATATATAATGGGAAAGGGGGTGCGTTGGTCGGCATCGGTGATGCACAAAAGTCGATGAGAATTTGTGCCGGCCGTAAATTTCTCAGGCTCCAAGTCATTCATTCCAAAAAGCTCTTGAGCAATATATCCGTTGGATGTTCCGCCGTTTAGGATGACATAGGCCTTTTGCATGGCTGTTTTAATTTCGTCCATCTCGACAACCGCTTTGGCAATCAAGCGACGAGACTCTGCGGGTATAAGCGTGAATGCAGCTTTCATGGGATGCCTCCTCAGTAATGGTGAGTGTATAAAGTTATCTGATAGGATTTATAAAATAGATCTATTTTTACTTGCGCTCTAATTCTGCAATCTTCGACTTGAACCAGTCCGCATGATCGATCTCATCCATGGGCGATTTCATCTTCCCTTATCGCCTCTGCATGAGCGCTATAGATCTCCACGACACTCAATTCGGCCTTCAAAACCCTGTTCGAGGAATTGATGATCTCATCTTTTTTCATCGCTTTCCTCCCTTTTCGTGTCCTCAAAGATCAAATCAATGACAAGATGATAGACAAAAATTTACTGCCATAGTAGCACAATATGGCAAAAAGAAAATTGTATGTCAAGATTTAAGAATCTTCAAATGTTGCTCTACATAATCTAGCTTTTAGACGATGCTTTATTTCAATTTGACACTGCAGGAAAAACATGAAAATTTAGCATAAATTGAAAATACATATATAATACCCTTTGAGTTTAATGCCACGGGAGAACATGTCACCACAATACAAATTCCTACTATATCAAAAATAAGTTGGGGATTCTTGATTTTGAGGGGATCATAACAGTTTTGTAACTGGATAGATTGAAAAGGATTACAGTGAATCAACTTTCCGAGCCCGGTTCGTCTATCGCGAATTATGTCCGTTCATTGAAGATGCAGGCAATAATATAAAAGGAGATCAGAAAATGACCGATAGCAGCTCCGAGATTCATGAAGTTTTCAGCGACATTGAGCAGCGTTACCGGGCGAGGACCCAGGAGTCGGCGCGGCTCACGGACAAGGCCAAGGTTTATCTGCCCGGCGGTGACACACGCACGGCGACGTATTACAAACCCTATCCGGCACGGATGATCAAAGGCAACGGATGTCGTCTATTTGATGCCGATGGAAACGAGTATATCGATATGTTGAATAACTATACGTCGCTGATTCATGGCCATGCCCATCCCCAGGTTATGGAAGCCGCTCGCAGTCAGCTAGAAAAAGGATCTGTTTTCGGTGCCGCCAGCGAAATTCAGCACATTCATGCCGAGCATTTGTGCTCGCGCGTTCCCTGTCTGGAGCAGATTCGCTACGGCAACTCCGGTACCGAGGGTACCATGTTTGCCATGCGGGCTGCACGTGCGTTTACGAATAGAGATATGTTTATCAAAATGGACGGCGGCTATCACGGATCCCATGACTTTATTGAAGTCAATATTTTTCCCGGTTCCGGAACCGATCCCGATAATCAGGGACTGCCGGCCCGCCATACAGAGCGGGGTGCTCCGCAGAGTGTTCTCAATGATATACTGGTGGCACCCTTCAACGATCTCGATGCCGTCGAGAGTCTCTTAAAGAAATACGACGGAAAGATTGCCGGCGTCATCCTGGAACCTATGCTTGGTGCCCTGGGAATGGTTGCTCCTCAGCCGGGATTTCTCAAAGGTTTGCGCGAGCTTACCCACCAATTCGGCGTTTTGCTCATATTCGACGAGGTGATCACCTTTCGTATCACCACCGGCGGCATTCAGAAGCTTGAAGATGTAACACCGGATCTGACCGCACTGGCCAAAATCATCGGAGGCGGATTTCCGGTGGGGGCCTTTGGCGGCCGCAAAGACATTATGGCACTATTCGATCCCTCCCAGCCCAACGCCATTTTTCATTCGGGAACATTTAACGGCACGGATGTCATCATGGCGGCCGGATTGGCAACCCGTAATTTGTACGACCAGGCGGCTGTGGACAGGGTAAACGCGTTAGGGGAAAAGCTTCGTAATGGCATTGATAAGGCCTTTGAAAAGGCCGGTATGACGGGACAGGCAACCGGACTGGGCTCTGTGGCCCAGATTCACTGGCGAAGGGGAGAAATTAAAAATGCCGCCGACACGGCTGAAGGAATATCTCGGGTCGGGGACCTGCCCCGGTATCTGCATCTCGAACTGATGAACCGTGGCTTTTATTCCGCTGCCCGGGGCATGCTGGTCCTTTCCACGGCCATGGACGAAGCCGACATTGACAGGTTCCTGGAGGAATTTGCCGGGACGCTGGATGTCGTAAAACCCTATATGGAGGAGAAGGCGCCACATCTTTTAGTGTCTTAATTCGCCGCGGGTTAAATACTTCCATGGGACATAATGCTACCAATGCAATTTTGCATTTAACTCTGAAAATAGTCCTTCTAATTTTTGCCTGCGTGACACGGATTGTCGCATCCGGCAAAAAGCCTGATGTTGATAATCTTATTAGAAAGTTATGAACGTTCTGAACGAACATCCCCACTCCCCCGATTCATTTGACCCTCGTATGCACACCCCTTGCAGTGTCCAAAATTATGCTGTAGAGCAAGGAGTTCGTCAATTCAGACAACAACGTGAGTTTTCCAAAATACGACACTCTTCACGGCTTATCATTTTTCCTGACTTTCATTAGCTTTTTACCCAGCCAGATCATTGGATTGGTTAAACAGCCCTCCATATCCTCTTTTACTTCATTCAGCAGGTCGGGAATGGGTAGATGTTGGGGACATTTATCCAGACATTTTTCGCATTGCACGCACATGGATGCCATTGTTGGCTTATCAGTAACAATTCCCCCGTTCTGGAAAAGGTACATCATTTTTGCAGTTTTATCCTTGAATGTATGCCTGGAGTTATAGCAGTCAAAACAGCTTGGAATATTCACGCCGGCCGGGCAGGGCATGCAATACTGGCATCCTGTGCATCCGATCCTCATTACCTTTCTGAATTCAGCAGCCGCTTCATCGACCAGATTCACTTCTTTTTCAGAAAATGAGTTTGGTAGGGCTTTTTCGGCAAGCCCTATATTTTCATCTATGTGCTCATAGTTGTTCATCCCGGACAGAATCACGGTGACCTCCGGATGATTCCAGATCCACCCAAGGGACCAGGCTACAGGCGTTTTTTTTTGATCGGCCTTGGCCCAGATGTCCTGTACGGATGGTGGTGGTGTTCGAGCCAGGTTCCCTCCCCGCAAAGGTTCCATGATCATTACGGCCATGTCTTTGGAGGCCGCGTATTGCAGCCCGGCAGTTCCGGCCTGGTTTTTTGTGTCCAGGAAATTGTACTGAATCTGGCAAAACGTCCAGTCATAGTCATCCACGATCACATTGAATTCTTCTGCCAGACCATGAAATGAAAAACCGGCATTGATGATCTTACCCTTTTTTAGTGCATCATCTAAAAACTCAATTACTCCATTGCCCTTTGCTGTTTCCCAAAGTTCACCGTTCAGTGCATGAACCAGGTAATAATCGATGCGGTTGGTTTTCAGTTTTGACAACTGCTCATCCAAAATCTTGTCCATATCCTTTTTGGAAGTAGACATCCAGTGGGGAAGCTTGGTGGCGATCTTTAAATTATCCCGACATCCATTTTTAGAAAACACCTTACCCAGAAACGGTTCGCTTTTTCCTTTATGATAGGGTACTGCCGTATCAAAATAATTTATGCCCTGATCCAAGGCATACATGATCTGCATTTCGGCTAGTTTTTCGTGAATAGAGCCCATTCTCACCGGAAGCCGCATGCAACCATAGCCCAGCACAGAAAGTTTATCCCCGTTTTTTGGCACTTTTCGATATAGCATCGTAATACTCCATATGAAATCGATTAATTGTTTAGCCTTACATTTATAATCGAACGTTCGTTATTGTCTTTCGCAAAAATTTTTATATAATCAAAGTTTTATCGCATCCCATGCCATAGTAAAAGCCAGTTCAAGGTTTTTTTCATTCATCTCCAGACCGTGGCATAAACGCGGATTTGCGAGACGGGAAATTGGATTAAACATAAAGGCAGCCAGAAAATTCATATTAGGTACTCAAAATGAATATCGCTATTGATTACCGGTAGGATTGAGGTGCATGAGTTTGCAAGGATATTGGGCTCTATATATATGAGTTGATTTGTTGAAATTGTGATTAGCAAATCAAATATACATTTTCACGGGATGTTAGATTTAGGCACGCAATATACAATTATTGAAGGACTTAAAATTTGTATATTGGTCATTGCGCAATCTACAAAAGGCATGAGCTACGATTGAAGAATGAAGTTAACAATATCCGACCCTGCCAGATCAGTCTCTAAATTCCTTTTCATTGCCCAATATTCATAATTGCTGTGATGGACCGAAAATGTGCCGATGATCGGAGAGCTTATAATAATTCGAAAATGCGTATCAGGCAGCATCCACCTTTTTCTGTGTATGGGTGGGGGTTTCATTTTTAGACAAAAAGCCCGTTTTTATTTGGGTCATTGCATCTTCCAGATGTATCCGCAAGCGCGCGAGGGCGAGTTCCGAATCTTTTTTCTTCAAGGCTTCGAGGATAGGGTAGTGGGTTACGACGTATCTCTCGGGTGGGTTGTAAACTTTTTTCTCGATGGTGAGAAACAGGTAGATATGATTTTCAAGCGTTTCCCAGAAAAAAAGCAATTTCCGGTGGCCGGTCATTTCACAAATCGTACGATGAAACCGCAGATCATGGGCCACGACCTTGGCAGCATCCTGGTTACTGGCGGATGTTTCCATGTCCCTAATGATTGACTCTAATGTCACCAGTTTCTCGTCGTCGATGCGGTTTATCAGAATCTGGAGTGCCAGGCCCTCGATAGCGCCTCGTAACGAAAAAACTTCTTCCATATCTCGTTCGGTAAATTTTGAGACATAGGTCCCTTTGAAGGGAATGTTTTTAACCAGGCCTTCCTTCTCAAGGTAGCGCAGGGCCTCCCGGATGGGGAACCGGCTGATTTGCATCTGGTCGGCTAACTGACTTTCTACGAGCCGATCACCGGGCTTCAATTTTCCGCTGATGATGGCCTCGCGGATTTGGGTTAACGCCTGCGCCATTAGGGTGGGTCGTTTCTGTTCCTTCAGTATTGCGTCCATGCCTTGCGCTCCCCTGTAGTTCGTAATTTAAAACAAATTTACTATAACCACTGACGCGTAACTAATCAATCATAATCGATCTTGTGCGAATTGTTGACAATATATCTAAATATGTCCAATATTAAATTTTTGTCAAGATAATTTATATATGGTTAAACAGAATGATTGAACGCTTAATAAAATAAATTAAATAAGTTATATATAATTGCCCAGACAGAACAAAAAAATAAAATTTTTTTAGAAAAATATATTGTAAACTGTGGACAATTAGTTTTTAAAGATGTAAACAATATCCAAAAGAACAACGCTCACCCCATATCGAAAGAAGGCTATCCATGCATCAGATCAAGCTTGCCGACATACATGCCATTGAAATTATAGACAATCGCGGAATGCCTACGATTCGAACACAAATTCTGACCGACACTGGCTGCAAAGGGGTCGCTGATGTGCCCTGCGGATCTTCTACCGGTGCCTATGAGGCCCAAGAGGTACGCGACGGCGGCTTCCGTTACCGAGGAAAAGGTGTTCGCAGGGCGATCCAAAACATTCATGAAAAAATACTTCCGGCATTAAAAGGTATTGATATCACGCGTCAGAGGGAAATCGACTTGATCATGTGCGAAATCGACGGCACGACTGACAAATCAGAACTCGGTGCAAATGCCATTCTGGGTGTGTCGCTTGCTGCTGCCAAAACCGCGGCCGCTTGCTGTGATTTACCCTTTTACCGTTATCTGAATGCCGGCAGTTACGTATTGCCCGTCCCTCAGGCCAGTCTACTCAACGGTGGCCTGCACGCCGGCAATGATCTCGACATCCAAGAATACTGTGTAATGCCGGTAGGTGCGAACAGCTTCAGTCATGCCGTGGAGATGCTGTGCGACATCTTTCAGACTCTCCGGGAATTGTTACTGCAAAGCATCGGCAAATCGGCCGTAAACAGCAGTGAAGACGGCGGTTTCGCACCAACGTTAAACCATTCGGCCGAAGCGATGGACTTTCTCATCCGGGCGGTCGAAAAGGCCGGATATGCCGATGAAGTGCTCTATGCCCTCGATTTTGCGGCCGGCGGTTTTTATGATCCGGAACAGAAAATCTACCGGTTTGAAGGGGAGACTTATACCGCTGATGGCATGATCGGAATGATTAAACACTTGATGGAGCAGTTTCCCGGAATTGTTGCCATTGAGGACCCGCTGTTTGAAGACGATTTGGAGGGCTGGCAAAAACTGACCGCCAAATTTGCAGCGCAGATGGTAGTGGGCGATGATCTATTCGCCACCAATATCGATCGTTTGCGGAAGGCCGTTCCACTGCGGGTGGCCAATGCCACCCTTTGCAAGGTCAATCAGATCGGCACATTGACCGAAACCATGGATGCCGCCCGATACGCCCAACGCAATGGCTATCCGGTGGTCATGTCCGTGCGCTCCGGCGAAACCGAGGACAATGTGCTTTCGGATATCAGCGTAGCGCTGGATGCAGGTCTGTTTAAAACCGGCGGTATTCGCGGCAGCGATCGAGGAACCAACTACAATCGATTCATGGAAATCGAGTCAGAGCTCGGTCGCTTAGCGCAATATGCCGGCTATGACTACAAACGGATCGGATAACATCTTAATTCCTTAAGCGTAAGACGGTGACATAATGCAAGATAAGAAATTGCCCAGGATGATGCGAGTACGGCAGACATTTGATCGGACAGTTTTAGAGGATGTTGGCGGACACATCCGTGACCGGATCGGCGCCCTGGCACCCCGGCTTGATGTCAAAGCCGGTCAAACGGTGGCGATCGCATGCAGCAGCCGGGGGCTATCGAACTACCCGATCATTGTTAAAACGGTCGTATCCGCCCTAAAACAAAATGGGCTGCAGCCTTTTATTATTCCGGCCATGGGGAGCCACGGAGCAGCCACGGCAGAGGGGCAAAAGCGGGTCCTGGAGCATCTGGGGATATACGAGACCGAAGTCGGCGCATCCATAAAATCATCCCTGGAAGTTGTGAAGATCGGCGAAACCGAAGACCGTCTAACGGTGTTTCTGGATAAACTGGCAGCAGAAGCCGATCATATGGTTCTCATCAACCGCATAAAAAAGCATACGGAATTTGACCACGAGTTCGAAAGCGGCCTGATCAAAATGATGGCTATTGGTTTGGGTAAACAGAAAGGAGCGGCCACTTACCATGAAGCCATGCTGACTTACGGTTATCCCCATGTCTTGCTGACGGTGGCGCGCAAGGTCATGGAACATACCAACCTGTTATTCGGTGTGGGGAGTGTTGAAAACGGATACGGTCAAACCGCTGCTGTCGGTGTTTGTCCCCAGGAAAAAATAGAAGAAATGGAAATAGAATTGTTCAAATCCGCCAAAGCCTATGCGCCGGGTCTGCCATTTGATGAAGCCGACATCATTGTCATCGATGAGATGGGTAAAGACATCAGCGGTACGGGCTTTGATACCAAAGTAGTCGGTCGTATCGGTCTGCCGCTGGTGACCGCTGATCCGGAGAGCCCCAGCATCAAACGCATCGTGGTGTGCGATCTGACCGCAGGCTCCGAAGGTAATGCCGTTGGCGTCGGAATTGCCGATGTGATTACCCAGCGCCTGCTCGACAAAATCGATATGGATGCCCTAAACATCAATACCATCACCGGCGTGTGCCCGGAAATGGGCAAGATTCCGCTGACCATGAAAAATGATAAAGAGGCCATTGAAATCGCTATCAAATGCGTGGGGTTGATTCCTAGGAATAATCTGAAGATTATCCGGATCAAGAATACTTCCGTATTAAGCGAGGTGGAGGTTTCAGAGGCCTATGAAGAAGAACTTGCATCCCGTGCTGATCTCGAGGTGATAATCGAAAAGAGGGATATGAATTTTGACTCTGATGGAAATCTCCTACCATTTTTTACATAAAGAAGACGATCGATATGACACCCCGGGAAAGAATCATGACCGCCCTGGCGGAGAACGTTAAACTGGAAGAAGAGTTCCCTGGTTATGCAGTAACAGGTTTACCAAGTGAAAAAGCTGCTGTGGGATTTGGATAGGAACATGCATGCATTGATAAAAAATCGGAACCGTTTGGTAGCGCACGGTTTGAAAACGGGGCGCGAAAATGCCATCGACATTGTGACCGCGGCACTGCAAGGCGTCAACGCCCGACAAGCCGTCAAAAACAAGGTGCGCCTGGTCGATGACGTTCTCAAAATTGAAGACCAATCATTTGATTTGCGAAAATTTCGGAATATCTACGCCATCGGTGGCGGCAAGGCCACTTTCCCGCTAGCAACGGCTTTGGAAGAAATCATGGATGAACGCATTAGCGATGGATTTATTGCCGTCAAGGACGGGCAACTCGGCCGACTGAACCGTATCCGGGTAATGGAAGCCGCTCATCCCGTGCCGGATCCTCGTAGCGTTGAAGCCGGCCGGCAGATACTTGAGTTTGCCCGGAAAGCCGGGTCCGACGATCTGGTGATATGCCTGATGTCGGGAGGCGTATCATCCGTATGTTGTTGCCCGGTGGCCGACATTTCTTTCGAGGATAAAATGACCACCAGCCACCTCATGGTCAACTCCGGCGCGGACATCCACGAAATCATGACTGTCAGGGGACACCTCTCGCAGATCAAATTGGGCCGTCTGGCCCATGTGATGCATCCGGCTACAATGATCAATCTGACCATCTCTGATGCCATCGGCGATCCCATGAAATGGAATACGGACTGGACCAGTCCCGACGATTCCAAATCGGCCGATGCGGTGCGTATTTTGAAAAAATACGGCCTGTGGGGCAAAACGCCTGAAGCCGTGCAGCGATATCTAACTAAATCGGAGAAGCATACCGGTTCTATTGCCGATCAAACCGCATACCGCATTCACAACTTCATGGTGGTCAAAACCGCCGAACTTACCGATGCTGCGGTTCGCAAGGCGCGGGATTTGGGATTGGAAACGATCGTGCTGACCTCCTACCTTTCGGGTGAAAGCCGCGAAGTTGGACGCTTTTTCGGAGCTATTGCCCGTGAAGCCCATGAAAAGAAAAGACCGGTAAAACCACCCTGCGCGTTGATTGTTACCGGTGAAACCGCCGTTAGGATCGAAAACGAAGATTATGGCAAAGGCGGCCGCAACCAGGAATTCGCTGCCGGGGCCTGCTTGGATTTAAAGCCCACCGATCCGATCGTCATCTGCTCTCTGGGCACGGACGGGACCGACGGACCCACACCCGTTGCGGGGGCAATTACTGACGGATCCACGATATCCAGAGCGGTGAGCGAAGGACTGGACATTCACGAGATGCTGCGCAGGCACGACATTTTCACCCTCTTAACGGCGGTAGGTGACGCCATTGAAACACGCAATACGGAGACCAACGTGTGCGATATTGCGGTTGCCGTTGTGCTGTAAAAGAATGTTCGGTGAATCGGATATAGACAAATAACAAATCGATAAAAGCGAGACGCCCTATGGCACGTGTACCTCGATTGAAAGTTTTGGCCGATGAAGAGCTGGACCGGATTCATGACGCTTCGGTCCATTTGTTGGAAAAAACAGGGGTTTTATTTGAATGCGAAGAAGCCCTGACCGTTTTCAAAAGAAACGCTGTCAAGGTGGACGGTCGGAAAGTCTTTATTCCCGGCAAACTGTCCGAGGCCGCTGTGGAGAACGCACCGGCCACCTTTATCTGGACGGCGCGCAACGATGCCCGATCCATCGTATGCGGTGAGGGGGTTGCACCGACCCCCAACATCGGTCCGGTCTTTTGCCAGGATCTTGACCGGGGACGGCGTACCGGCACAATCGAGGATTTTGTCAATTTCCAGAAGCTCAGTCAGGCCAGCTCCGTTATCCGTATCACCGGGGCCACACCGGTAGCACCGCAGGATGTGTTTCCAATCAGCGAGCGGTCACTGCACATGCTGTACCAAGCCATCAAACACAGTGACAAACCGCTTCAAGGCAGCTGTGATAGCGGCGTCAAGGCCGCGCAGCAGCTTGAAATGGTCGAGATCAGCATGGGACAAAAAGGATTCCTGGACACTCACTATTGTATTGGAGTCAGCTGCAATCCGTTAAGCCCGCTGGCCTACGGCACCGAAGTCCTTGAAACCCTGATGGCCTTTGCTAAACGCCGACAACCCGTATTTTTACTACCGTCCATTATGGCCGGTGTAACGGGGCCGATGAGTCTTTGGGGGACCATTGTGCAACAAAATGCAGAAATATTAGCAGGGGCGGCGCTGACTTATCTTGTCAATCCGGAAACGCCTATTGTCTACTGCCCGGCATCTACGGCAGCCGATATGCGCTCTGCCAATGTAGCCTATGCCGCACCTGAGCAGTTTCTAATCAACACGCCCGGGCTGCAGTTGGCCATCGATCGCTACCGGCTGCCGACGCGTATTATTGCTGGAATGACCGCCTCGAAAACGGAAGATATACAAGCCGGTGCCGAAACCATGATGAGCATGCTTATCGGGCTCCTTTCCGGCGGACACATCATATTGCAGAGCTTCGGTGTGTTGGATTCCATTATGACCACATCTTATGAAAAATTTGTAATCGATGAAGAAATCTTCAGTAGCGCACTGCGCTTCTGCCAAGGTGTCGATACATCCGACTCGGCCGCCGCGCTGAAGGCCATACAGGACGTTGGCCCTAAAGGCAGTTTCCTGATGCATCCTACTACCATGCAGCAATATAAAGACCATTGGCTTCCAATTTACAAACTCGCATCTTGGGAGAACTACGAAGCCTGGAAAGAAAAGGGGCGGGAAGATATTTTGGTACGTGCCAACCGCAAATGGAAAGACATTTTGGCAAACAGCCCGGATAGCATGATTGATTCGGAATTAGATAAAACGATTCAGGATTATCTCCGCAAAAGTAGTCAATGATATATTCGAAGAGGTCAAGGGTGTTCTAAATGATGATTGCAAATCCGAAATAATTTTTTCACGCATGACAGGAAAAAGAGAGGTAAGGGTTCGCGCAAAAATTAATTCACAGATTTTAAGCGTTGAGGCGCCTGCCGGGCAAGGCGCGAAAGTGCAGGAATATCAAGAATATTCCGAGCTTTCGCAACGCCGCCAGGCAGGATGCATCGGCGCTTAAAATGTGAAGTTATTTTTGCGCGAGCCCTAAGTATGAAACAACCCCCGAATCAGTAGCAACAATGCATGTTTTTTTAAGACGGTAAATACGCGTATCGAATGCCCGATCGTAAGCGCTTAGGAGCACGTAATTAAGGCATCGTCATCATTGACCGGGGAATTTTTTTTAAAATGCCCCCATCATGAAAAGGAGGATAATTATGAAAGAAGTAATAGAACTTGAAAATCTGCTGACAAACGGAAAGATTACCCGACGGCAATTTATTGCCAAAATGTCTGCTCTCGGATTGGCCGCTGCTGTATCTCCGGCACTGCTTAAAAAACCGGCTGAGGCTGCAACACCCAAAAAGGGCGGCCGTTTCCGGGCTGGAGTCAGTGGGTTTGCTACAACGGATACCTTGGATCCGGCCACTCTGGACGACATCGGTAACTATTTTATCAACTGGAGCCTGCGCAATAACTTGGTGGAAGTGGACTATAAAGGGGAAGCTATTCCTGAATTGGCCGAAAGCTGGGAGGCCAGCTCCGATGCGACCCAGTGGATCTTTAAGCTGCGCAAGGGTGTTGAATTTCACAACGGCAAAAGCTTTGAAGCCGAGGATGTGGTCGATTCCATCAATCATCACCGTAAAAAGGACACCAAGTCGGGGGCCAAGGCCTTACTGGATCAAGTCGCGAATGTGCGGGCTGACGGAAAGCACACGGTGATCTTCAGGCTAACCAGCGGCAACGCCGATTTTCCCTATATAATGAATGACTACCACCTGACCATTCACCCGGCAGGCACCAAGGGTAAACAGTTCGATGAAGGCATTGGTACCGGAGGTTATGTACTAAAGAGCTTTGAGCCTGGTGTGCGGGCCTTTATGACACGCAATCCCAATTACTGGAAGAAAGGACGGGCACATTTTGACGAAGTGGAAGTCATCGGCATTGCCGATGTCAATGCCCGCACTAATGCCCTGAAAACCGGCCAAATCGACTTTATGAACCGTTGCGAGCTAAAAACCGTTCATCTGTTGAAGAGATCACCCAAGATCCAGATCATCCGGGTCAACTCCACCTTTCACTATACCTTGCCTATGTTTACCGATGTAGCGCCATTCGATAACAACGATATCCGGCTGGCGCTCAAATACGCCATCAATCGAGAAGAGATCGTTAATAAAATGCTGCGGGGATACGGCACTGTGGGCAACGACCATCCAATTGCCCCGATCATGAAATATCACGCCGCCGACCTGCCCCAGAGAACCTACGATCCGGACAAGGCCAAATATCATCTAAAAAAAGCCGGGATGTCCAATCTTACCGTTAAGCTGCATACCGCCCCTCTCGCCAATTTCGTCGACGCAGCCCTGCTGTACAAAGAACATGCGACCAAGGCCAACATCACGATCACTACGGTGCAAGAACCGACGGACGGCTACTGGAGCCATGTCTGGCTGAAAAAACCGTTTGCCTCCTGTTACTGGAACGGCCGGGCCACGGTGGACTGGATGTTTTCGACCTGTTATTCGGGTAAAGCCCCCTGGAACGACAGCCATTTCCATCATGCACGCTTTGACAAATTACTCAAGGAGGCGCGGGCCGAATTGGATGAAAAGAGACGGGCGGAGATGTACTTTGAGTGTCAAAAGATCGTGAATGAAGAGGGCGGTGTTATCGTCTATCTGTTCAAAGACAACGTCGAAGCGGTCAGTGACAAGATCAAGTTCGGAAACGTAGCAGGTAATTGGGAAGCTGACGGTTGCAAGGCTTCAGAGCGCTGGTGGTTTAAGGCGTAATCGCCGGCATGTAATTCGGTTTTTCTTTTGGGTCAGCCATAGATCGGCTGGCCCAAAAGATTTATACAACCTCAGGGTAAACGGACACTGAGGAACCTGAACAATGGACCTTAGTTCGTCACCTGAACGATTGGGGCTTAGCAAAGCGCGCTTGGCTGATGAAATGGGCGTAAATTATGAGCTATATGGGGTAAATACGGTTGCTAAGCTACTTGACTAGGTAAAACGCGGTGCGGCCGACTTAGCGATTGCCGGAATCGGCATAACATCTAAACGAGAGCAAAACCTTGATTTCTCCCACCCCTTCTTCGAGTCAGGACTTCAAATATTGGTCTCAAAGGACTTTGATACGCCGTTGGGGGCTATTTTCGCCAAAGTTTTTTCCATCCTCTTTTCTCCCGGACTCGCTTAAGGCGTCGGCTTTTTCCTAATGGTTCTTTTAGTTGCCGCTCATATTATCTGGCTCCTAGAAAGGCGCCAAAATCCCCAGTTTTCAAAAGGCTATCTTAATGGAATCTGGCAATCCATATGGTGGGCCTTGGTTACCGTTACAACCGTTGGCTACGGGGACAAAACACCAAAGGGAAAATTGGGACGTTTATTTGGACTGATTTGGATCTTAGCCGCGTACTTCGTCTTTGCGTATTTTTCGGCGAGTGTGACCACCACTGTCACATGACAAGTGGTTTGGTTCATAAGATAAAAAGTTCCAGGGGTTCAATGTTATCATTACCCGAAACCGTGAACCCCTGAACCTGTATGCGCCTGTGGCGAGCCTTAATTCCCAATTTGTTCAGCTGTATTTCGGTTTTCTGACAACCAGAACCGAGCACTTGGTATATCTTATGATCTTTGAGGCCGTGTTTCCCCAAAAAAATTCCTCCAAGGCTGATTGACCATGTGTGGAGATAACCACCAGATCCGCGCCGATTTTCTTCTGGAAACTTAGGACCTCTTTTGATGGTATTCCTCTAAGAACTTTCGTTTCAATGTCCACTTTTTGCGTGTTGGGAAATTTCCCCATCTGTTTTTCAAAATCCTTTTTACTTTTTTTTTCTAACTCTTTCATAATTTTCTTTTGACCTTCTTTATTAAATCGATCCAACGCAAAGATATCAGGAGCGTCAGGCACCACGTGGGTAAGATATATTTTCGCATTGCATGCTTCGGCAAGGTCGAGCGCCCGGTTGAATGCTATATCGGAATAATCAGAAAAATCGGTAGGAACAATTATATTATCGACGTTAAACATGAAATCCTCCTTTAATAAAAAGATTTTGAATGATGCCCTGAGTCTGGGCAATCCCGGGAAATAAATCCCTACAAATGAATCCAAATCAGCAGTTCCTGAGATCACGGACAGGTCCAAATTCCGTCATGATCACCGACATGGCCCTTGGAATCCTCCGCGAGGTGCCCTTTCTCAGATTCTGGCCGCTTACTTTAGCCAGGCCTCCACGCGTTTTGGATTGCTGCGGATCCAGCGTTTGGCGTTATCATAGGGATTACCCCCCATCTCGTTCCAGAGCAGGAGCTGTTCCATATCCTCCGGATTCCAGTGGAAGGCGTCCAGAAATTTGTAGACATCGGGCATGTCATCCTTCAACCCCTTTCGAACCAGGGTATTAATCTTACCTGCGCGCCCCCATATGTTTTTGGGATCATCGAGGAACTTCAGTTTCCAGCGCCCAAACTTCCAGTGCGGTGTCCAGCCCAGAACAACGATCCATTTTCTTTTCTTGATGGCGTTGGCAAGCTCGGCGGTCATGGAGACCTCGGTTCCGGGGATGAGCTCGAAGTCTTCCAGGCCATAGGCCTCCATCAACTTTTCGCGCATGACGGTCATCATACCCGAATCCGACTCGATGCCGATGATCTTGCCATTAAATTCATCGTAATGATCTTTGATTTCCTCGATCGAATCGATCTTCATGTACGGCTCAGTGTGCTGGCCGTCTTGCGCCAAAAGCCAGGTGCTTGATACCTGGGGCACCACCAGGCCGAGCCGTGTTCCCTCAAGATTCGGACCCAGGTCAACAAACTTGCCCTTATACTTTTCGTAATAACTGCTCTGTGCCGGAAGCCATGCTCCCACGATTGCGTCCTGGCTTGCGTTGGAAATCGACTCGTACTGGTCTGTTACGCTCAGCCGCTTAATGATGCATCTATGGCCGAGTTTCTCCCTTATTACAGCCTTGACCAGATTAGTGCTTGCGATCTCCGAGGACCATTCCTCAAAGGCAAGCTTGACTGTTTTTTTCTCTGCATATGCCGGCGGGTGCGGCCAGGCGAATAAAACGGCAAGAGCGAGCAGTAAAACCATCGGTCTGTGTAACCATATTTTCTTCACAATGCACCTCCTATTCTTAAATCGTGCTTCAAGGTAAGCAATTTACTTTTGTGCCTTTTCCCTGGCGGCCAGCAGTTTTTCAAGAATGGCGTCCGGGTGTTCGTGGATGTGCGGAAACATCTCTTCGCGATATTCTTTTAACCCACGCTGCAAACTCCAGATCATAAACAATACGACCAAACCGAAGGGCACACCGGCAAGCGTGACTGCCGTTTGCAGTGCCACCAGCCCGCCACCGAATAACAGGGCAGCCGCCACGGCTCCCTCCATCCACGACCAGTAGATACGCTGCGGTGCCGGTGGGTCAATGTGCCCGCCGGCCGTGATCATGTCGATGACCATCGAACCGGAGTCCGAGGAGGTCACAAAGAAGATCACCACGACAAATATGGAAATTAAGCACGTAAGCCAGGACAGCGGGAATTGTCGCAGGAACACGAAAAAGGCCGAGGAAAAATTCTCCTGAACCGCTTTGGCGATGCCGCCGGAACCGAAAAGCTCGAGCCACAGGGCAGACCCACCGAAGACGCTCATCCAGATGAAGGTAATCAGGATGGGAACCACCAGAACGCCGACGACGAATTCGCGAACCGTACGGCCGTATGAGATGCGGCCGATAAACATGCCCACAAAAGGACCCCACGCGATCCACCAGGCCCAATAAAAGATAGTCCATCCGTTTTGCCACTTGCCGCCTGTCCATGATTCGCTCCAGAAGCTAACCGATATAAGGTTCTGGAGGTATTCACCGACGGAGTCCAGAAAGACATTGGCAATAAACAGGGAGGGGCCCAAAACAAGAACAAAGGCAAAGAGCGTGCCGGCCAACCACATGTTGATGACGCTGACCCGTTTGATGCCGGCTTTAAGGCCCAGGACCACGGAGGTGCAGGCAAAGGCCGTAATGATCGCGATTAAAATAACCTGGACAAACCCGTTAATCGGGATGCCGAACAGAAAATTCAGCCCCGAGTTGACCTGCTGACAGCCGAGTCCGAGCGAAGTGGCCACACCGAACAGGGTGCACGCGGTTGCAAAAATATCGATGATATTGCCGGTCCAGCCATAAATACGGTCACCGATTAGCGGGTAAAAAACCGTGCGCACCGACAACGGCAGGCCCCGGTTAAAGGTCGCGAAGGCCAGGGATAACCCCACCAGTGCGTAAATGCCCCAGCCGTGGAAGCCCCAGTGCAAAAAGGTATACAGCATGGCAGCCTTGGCCGCTTCCGGGGTTCCGGCATCGGCGCCGGTGGGCGGCGCCACGAAATGATACATCGGCTCGCCCACGCCGTAGTACAAAAGGCCGATTCCAAGCCCCGCGCTGAACAGCATAGCAACCCAGGCTGGATTGCTAAACTCGGGTTCCGCATCGGGCCCTCCAATTTTAACGTCCGAGAATTTGCTGAAAATCAGGTAAATGCAATAGATTAAAACAGCGTTCATCGTCAGAACCATAAACCAGCCGAAGTATTCCATGGCCCCGCCGAATAGCGTTTTAAAAACATTGCCTAAGACGGTCTGCAAGGGGATGGTTATTACCACAAACCCGATAATGAACGCAGACGAAATCCAGAAAGTCGCCGGCTGAATGTGATATTGAAACTTGCCGGTCTTTTTTTCCTTTACGACACACTTGGTTAGCATAATAAGAGCCTCCTTTTAAGTAAGGGTTAATCTGCTGCCGGTATTGGCTATCTTCTTTGCGACAGACGGAAAAATCCTGGGATTGCTTGTGCCTACCCTGTGAATTGCGGTTTTTTTCACCTGAGCAGCACAGAAAATGCTTAACCAATCTGCCTAAAACAAAATTTCTATATTTTTGAGAAAATGCTTATTGATGAACCGAGAATAATTTGTATCGCAAAATTTCTTAGAATTTCTGATTGCGCGCAACAGAAGGCAGTGTCAGGAGAGGGGTGGAATACTTTGATTGAGTTTTCTCAACCTACAATAAATAGGAATCCGTTTTTCTGTAAATTATCAGTATCCATAAATATTAAAGAATATGTTTGACCGGCGGTGGTGCGGTTCTCAATCATTTTAGACAAAACTTTATAATGGTAACTTGTATTGCAAAGATAAGTTAAATGGTCAAGCATCAAATTGTTCGCCAAATTTACATCCTTGTTCGTTTATTCTTTGGATCCTAAGCGTCTAAAAGGTGATGTCTTTTAGGTTAAGCTTCCCACAATCAGGGATTCAGAGCCGAAGCAGAAACAGCCGGTAGTTATTGTTCAAAGAAACTCGATAATTCAGAGCAAATTCCAGACTGTTTTAGTCATTCCCCTCACCACCCAATAGACGCATGCCCATCTTCCGGGAAATGTTTTGCTGAAAAAGGGAGATGCCAACCTACCGCATTCAAGCCTGGCAATAGGAACGTGTGTTATGGTGATTGACACGCATCAATTTCAGGAAAAAATAGGCACCCTTTTCACTTAGATTTCGTCACCTATAACAGTGGTAAAGATAAAATTTGACTTGTCCTGCTAGATTTTTCTGACGGCAATAATGAGTCAACGGCTTTTTCTACCTGGTCCAATTCCTGTCTGCCTTTTTCTAGACAGAGTAGCACCGTCAACTCGACCATTTATAAAGTTCGGGCCATGCAGCTACCAGGGAACCGCCATTTTGTCAAATGTGTAGGCCTGACTACTATTCTGAATTTTGCATTACGCAAGACATCTCCAGGAGAGCCTCGGTTAAATAAGATTCAAATTGATCCAGACATTGTTTCATGTCGGATCTGCTTGTGATAGTGATGGTGATACGATCTTCGATGATGGTGTAACATATACCAAATCCATCATCCACCACCGGACCAAACCCGGACAAAACAACACCGTGGGGATCAGGATTGCTGGTGGTGGACAGGGTGTCATGGCGCAACCTTTGCCAGCCTTTGTCGCTGAATACCTTGGGCTCCGAAGCCATACCGAGTGCTTTTCCATATTTCTCGTACATACTTAAAAGACCGAACAAATGCCTCTCCACCCCCTCTCCGGCCATGCAGGCTTTCATCCTGGACACATGTTTGCGGGCCGCTGTGCGCAGTGACGCTATTTTAGTATTCACATCGCAGGCAGGGGATAGCATGTTTTTTATGAACTGAAGCGATTCAGACGAAACTGTACGCAGGGTTTCTGTGCGGCCGTTTAAAAACCGCCGGGTTGATGCAACTTCATAAATACTTTTGCAGGTGCCAAACAGTCTATACATAGACAGTTGCAATGCCAGTTGTAAAAAGGCATCCGGGCTGATTTTAAATGATTTAATGCGCTCTTTTCCGAACTCGCGGAAATCTACTACCCGGACCAGGGTATCGTTTATAAGAGCGCCGAAGTTATTTTCTGCCCGAGAAAGGATTTTTTGTATCCGGCTATTAAAAGAAAATTTCAATTTTTGAGGTGTGCGTGTTGATTTACCGACGACAAAATTTTGCTCACTGTCCAAGCTGGCGCTTTGGTCGTAAATAAATCTGATCAATCTGTGAACGGGATAACCGTCAAGCCCTGAATGCTCCCCATTGACCCCGAATTTACCATTGCGACCGACAATAAATTGGATTGACTTGTCAAACCAGCGATTTTTTCCGTTCCCGTGAAGGATATCTCGGAATCGATCATCCAGTGTATTCGGGCTGGAATCATCTAGGCATAAAACAAAAAGAGACGTCTCAATCTTATCCAGTGATACTTTATTTTTCGGGTCTACTGCCAGTAATGCCTCCCGCATGTCGGCCCATTCATCCCTATTCAGGGTTGTCAATATTCCCGGAGATTCATTCTCTCCGACATTTTCAGCCCCCATGGCTAGAATGAGTTCCAGATCTTTTTTCATTTCTGCCGGATTTTTCAGTTCCCCCGAATCCTTAAAGACCTCGAGCATAAAGATATGACCATCGTGTAAAACGATGATGTGTTTTTCAGAAGGTGAGGTGGGATTGCGGTCAGAGATAGGGCTTCTTAGTAAATCCGTGTTTCGATGGGGTATCCTGGTGGTGGAAAACAATTTTTTAAATTGCATCATGCACAGAGGACCGTTGGCATCTTGATCAACCTCGAGTTCCTCTCTATCGAGTAAAGATTTAAACGCAAGACTGAGATATACCAGATCGGCGGATCGCTCGGCTTGCGAAAGTCTTTTCACCGCAGGGTTTTCGTCGCAAACAGTTGCAAAATTGACGTTTATGGGTAGCGGCAACCGAGATTGCAGGTATTTTTGATTCCAAAAATGTTCCAGCCAGTTGGGCACATCAGGCCTTTGGGACCATTCAACGAGTTTTTTTTGCAGCAGCTCACCGCACCCGCCGGGTCTTCTAAATGCATCGACAATAATTTTGGTATTCATCAACTCGGCTTCTGTAAGCAGCGGCTGAAGCCATTCGATAAATCTATGGCAGGTTGCGTGGAGATCGGGAACCGGAAGGCGGGGCAGGATTTGCTGATTGCCGAAGGTCTTTTGAGAGAATTCTGCGGAAGATGCGATATTGCGGCGACTCCAATACGTTTGATTTTTCATCCCTTTTCCGCTCAATTAGGATAATTGTATATTCTACCTCGATCTTGCATGGAATAGAAAATAATAATTGAAAAACCATCTGGGACTCCTGTAACAATTGGATTTAGAACCAACCTAACCCGCAAACAGGAGGTACCCAGATGGTAAAACAACGGAAAAAAAGTAACAAAAAAAAGCGCATTGGTAAAGGGTTTAAAGAAAACGGCGCAAAGGGCATAATACCAAATACCGTGGTAAATGGGAATGTATTCCTTTTTCAGAGTTTCTCTATCGGCCAATGAGCTGTAAGGAGAATTGGCAAATTGCTCAAAACAATCATAATCTTCCAGGTTGCTGGAGATATATTTAAACACGCTCAACCATGCGCCCTTTAGAATATCACGGTTCGGTAGTGTGTCATCAAAAACGGAAATTGTCTTGATTTTAACCTCTAATTTTGAAAATTGACTTAAAATTAGGCGCATGGCTCAAATTGTGTGATAATCGATACACTCTAAAAAAGGAGGCAGGTGATGCATTGATTATAGCCCTGAAAGATCTTGCGGCAAAACGTGGCTGGCCAGTGATCCGTTGGATTACCCAGCACTTTAATGAGCGTGGCCGAGCATTTTATGACCGTTACACAGGCGGGCCAAGCGACTTCATCATGTACCAATGGAATCAGGAATGATTTTTCAGATATCAGCGAGCCATGTGATCCCATCGCGGCTCAATGCCATACACCTTTTCAAATAAGGATAAATAAACATGGATAACAAAAATTCAACCGGGCTTCCTATTGGAAAGGTTGTTGAAGATGTTGGTCCGGTTAAACCACCTGCCAAGATAAAGTATTCAGGTGAGTTTGTTACTTTGGCTCCAGTAGAACCAGAGAGAGATGTAGATGAATTATTTCATAACTCCCATGGAAATGATGCTAAAGAGCAGATTTGGACATACATGGCGTATGGGCCATTTTCAACAAGGGATAAAATGTTGGATTGGCTGAATGATTGCAGTGCTTCAACGAACATGACCTTTTTTACTGTTTTTTCAAAAGAATTAGACCAACATGTTGGCATGATGAGTATTCTCAATGTTATCGAACCTATGAGAACATTGGAACTTGGAAATATCTGGTATTCACCAATAGTTCATCATACGAAAGTCAACACTGAGGTTGTCTATCTAATGTTGACGGAGATTTTTGAGGAACTTAAATACAGACGTATTGAATGGAAGTGTGATGCGCTTAATGCACGTTCGCGAGCAGCGGCACTAAGGCTTGGTTTCAGTTTTGAGGGTATTTTCAGGCAGCATTATATCATTAAAGGTCGGAATCGAGATACTGCGTGGTTTTCAATGATAGATAAAGAGTGGCCGGTTTTGAAAAAAAACATGGAAAAATGGCTCTATACAGACGAAAGTGGTATCTCCTTAACAGAAATAAATAAACCTTTGCTTAAGCCTACCTGCAATGTGATATGACCTAATAAAACCATTTTGATCCGAGTTTGAAGCTAACAAGCGCAGGTTTGAATCATATCACAGATGAACATGGGAGTCTTATATCAGACAAAATCGCATCCACGCCTCATCAACTTGTGAAATCTGGTAATATCCTAAAATATTTGCTAATACTCTTGAAATTTATGGAATGCGTTTCCAAAATTCTAGGGACGCCACTTGGGCGTTATTCCCGTATCTTGAAAGAGGGGTTTGCCGAATTGATCTCGCTCTTCACTAAAGTACTGGATCGTTTTCGGAAGATACTTTGCGTAGTCGGGAAAGATCCGCGCAAATGCATCACGGCATGGTTTGCAGAAGTCCTCCTCCTTGAGATCTGGATATCTTTCTAGACAAGAAGCTAAAATGCGGTCGAAGAAATGGCCACCCATAAATTTGTCATAGGTGATACTGTGAAATTCGTTGCTTTCCATCCGATTGTATGCAGTGAGATTTCCGTCGGGAAGGTGAAGTTCGCGGCGGCGATTCATATCGATACCCAGACCTAAATCCCGATGGACGATCCGTTTGATTTCTCTATCCTTGCCGACATCCAGCAGCACATTTTGCCCGTGGGGTTCGAGCAGGTAGCCAAAGTGCTGGAAACAATCCACCCAATGCCTGATGATCGGGAACATGATATTTTCCAAGACGAACTTTACGGGGTCTCTATCCCCGATAAGGTCAAAAAGCAAAAGCGGTTTCCCAGGATCGAAAAAGTCTCTGCCGTAAAGAGAAAATCCGGGGATAAGATGCCGATGATCATCGGCTATGGGAAACGGCGTCATATCCCGAACGAGATACCCCCAATTCTCGCCGCGTGCAGATTCGGGCTGCAGGTTTTTGTGGGACACACCAATCACTTCCCTCAGAAAGGCAAATCGATCATCTAAATGGCGAATTCCTTCTTCGAGTTCAAGAGAGATATTTATTGCTTGGGCTAAAACCTCCTCGCGCAGCTTCCGTCCGTAGCGGGAGATTCTGAAGGGAAAGTGCACTTTGATGGCATGGGGGGCTGTATCATCGAGTACGTAAAGCGTTCGTGTCGAGGAACTGGGAGATACGACGATTCCTTCACGGGGCGTTCCGATGGACAGTGTTCGATTTACATATGGATCGTCTCGATGCTCTTCAAGGATCTGCGGGTGGATGCAAAAAAGAATCTTACCGGCATCGGCAGCAAGGTAGACCGTTTCCAGCTCACGGTAAGGATTAGCCGTGTAAACGAGCATTTCATCGCGAGGAACTTCAAAGACAGCTAATTCAAATTGGGGGTGTTTCGAGTAGGGGCGATACTTTTCGTGAGCCTCCGTATAGCCAGCGTGTTCGCTGTAGGTTCTGGTTCCTTCATTGCGATATCTGTCCAAGAGTTATATTTAAAAGTTGTGTTTAAAGGAAAAGGCGGTGTATCCACCGGTAGATTGTTAGCAGCAGTCAACCGGCCACACTAAAAAGGAAAGGATACACCACCCATGAACCAGGATA
>Ga0126326_1000221_pt1 | contig 23892 bp, 19 predicted proteins | sample InaspJWI67metaG_FD_94485 | JGI IMG/M metagenome (GOLD analysis project Ga0126326, IMG submission 94485) | Marine gutless worms symbiont microbial communities from Oahu, Hawaii - Inanidrilus sp. 1 OAHU.JWI-67 metaG | ecosystem: Host-associated > Annelida > Digestive system > Unclassified | place... | reverse complement strand
TCGACTTCACCATCCGCAACGCCTGGCAGAAGTAATTAGAGGAGTTAAATTTGTCAATGGTGTCGAAGAAAAACGGATTGCCGCCTAATTTCTTCATACACAACTATTGACTATATCTCGGCTGCACTTCAGTAGACCTGAGCTCATTCCCTTCAAACAGTTTCCGGTAATCCACCGGTCTTTAATCATTAATTTCACATTAATTGAAAAAACTATTTTCTTCGTGACCACTTCTGTCAAAACTTTATAGCAAACAAAGGATTAACATATTTTGCAGGTTACCAGATACCGGTTACTGATATATTCTAATTTCAACTATAACCGCATGTATTCAATTGACCCTGAACTGATCCGGCAGGTTTTCGGAACACATTGGTATTAAGGCGTATTTTCAGTATTACCTATGGTTGACAAACAAACTCGCTACGTTGCTGTCGATGTCGAAACGACGGGGCTATCACCGTTTCGAGGCGATAGGGTTATCGAGATCGGTGCAGTAGCAATCGAGGGAAATGAACTCAAGGAGGAATTTCACAGCAGGATAGATTCCGGTCATCGAATATCTCGGCAGGCTGAAAAAGTGCATGGAATAACGAATAAAGAACTTGAAGGGGCGCCAAAACCCGATGAAGTCTTTCCCGCTTTCAATCAATTTATACGAGACTCTGTAATGGTTGCCCATAATGCCCGTTTCGACATGGAATTCTTGCGACAAGAATACCGGCGACTCGGGTTTGAATTACGGTCGAGAAGTCGGTGCACACTCAAGCTCAGTCGCAGGCTCTACCCGTACCTGCCCAACTACAAACTCGACACGGTCTATCATCACCTTTTCGGAGTAGCAGATATAAACATCAAGCGTCACCGTGCACTGGATGACGCCAGAATGGCCGCGAGGATCTGGTTGAAAATGATGGAGAATGCATGATTTGATCGCTGAATATTTCAAATACTGGGGAAAGGCCGACAGAAGTGATCCCACTAAGTATCATCTTTTGCCCTATCATTGCTTGGATGTGGCGGCAGTGGCTTCAGTCTGGTGGGAACAAAGTCCAGCAACTCGCAATACGTTCACATATACTCCCGGATTAAATGAAGAAAAAACACGCGCGTGGATTCTATTCTTTATAGCACTTCACGATATTGGAAAATATGACATACGCTTTCAGAGAAAAGCACCTCATATATGGCAGTTACTGCAACAACCAAAAATGTCGACTCGATTAAGTTCTGCTGATAGCCAGAGGTATTACCATGGACCTGCAGGTCTGTATTGGTTACAGATCGAATTTGAAGAAATCATTCTGGGGGAACATACGCGGGGATCTCTGGATTCTGAAGATCTATTTGACTTTAGCTGGAATGACAACGAGAAAAACTCGCTTTGGCAATCATGGAAACCCTGGCTGGAAGCAGTGACAGGGCATCATGGTCATATTATCGCTGCAGAGAATACTGCAGCATCACCACTGCCATCAGATTGCCCCAAAAACTATTCAATTACTGACAGAAATGCAAGAAAAAGCTGGATAGTCAAATTGGAATCCATCTTTCTAAAGCCAGCAGGGTTGTCATTGCAGGAAATCCCGCCGCTACTTTCGGCAACATCTTTTTTTGCCGGTTATTGTTCCGTGTCGGACTGGCTCGGTTCTGCAAATTCTGAAAAACGTTTTAGCCACTGGAATTCACCATCCGACCTGCAAGGCTATTTTGAGCAGCGACATAAAGATGCGTCTGAAGCACTTCAGATTGCGGGTCTTTTAGGAAAAACAAAGCCCTATGAGGGTGTGCAGGCACTTTTAAATAAGGAGCACAGGCCGCATCAAATACAAACGGTTGTAGACGAACTGACGGATGCGGGAGGAATGACACTCATTGAAGCCCCGACTGGTTCTGGTAAAACGGAAGCGGCACTGGCATATGCGTGGCAGCTGCTGAACAGTGACCAGGCGGAAAGTATTGTATTTGCATTACCGACACAAGCAACCGCTAATGCAATGTTAGGCCGCCTTCAAAATCTCTCAATTAAACTCTTTGATAAACATCCAAACTTGCTCCTTGCACACGGAAGCGCTCTTTTTAATGCGGAATTTGTAAAATTGCGTGAATTGGGTAAGTCCGCACAAAGGGACGAAGAAGAAGCATGGGCGCAATGCAGCGATTGGTTGTCGCAAAGCCGCAAGAGAGCATTTCTGGGACAAATTGGTGTGAGCACAATTGATCAAGTTTTAACATCAGTACTACCGGTTATGCACAGATTTATCCGTGGGTTTGGATTGGGGCGTAGCGTGGTGATTGTCGATGAGGTTCACGCTTATGATACTTATATGTATGGGCTGTTAAAGGCGGTATTGAAGGAGCAGAAGGACGCTGGAGGTTCTGTCATTTTGCTTTCCGCCACCTTGCCTCATTGCCAGCGACAGGAGTTGTTTCAAGCTTGGGGCAGTGAAATTCCAACCCATCTTGAGCCGGAGAAACTTCCCTATCCGCTGATCAGCCAGGCCGCCTCACAATTTTACAGAGAGTATCAACCCGCTTCCGATGACATGCCCAATAAAAAAAGTGTATTTATTGAACCGTTGGTCGTAAGAGACTGCCTTCCCTCACTGGAGCTAATACGCAGAATAAAAAACGCAGCGGAGCTAGGCGCCACTGTTGCTCTGATCTGTAATCTGGTGGATGTGGCGCAGAAATTATTTAATGATATTAGTTGTAATACGGCAGTTCCTGTGATGCTTTTTCATTCCCGCTTCACGTTAGAAGACCGACAGAAAATTGAAAAAGATTTGTTAAACCGATTTGGTTACGGGGCGGAACGATCCAGGGGCGCAATCTTGATAGCAACCCAAGTGGTTGAACAATCCTTGGATGTGGATTTTGACTGGATGATTACTCAGCTTTGTCCGGTGGATCTTTTGTTTCAGCGATTGGGAAGGTTACATCGACATGCTCATAAAGACAGTAATCGGCCATCAGGCTTTAAGTTCCCTCTTTGTTCTGTGCTATTACCGGTTGGATTCGATTATGGGCTGCACGGTCTGATTTATGCAAACACGCGTGTAATGTGGCGAACAGCTTATAAAATTGAGCAATTGGGTAGTGAACCTTTAATTTTTCCCGATGCATATAGGTCCTGGGTGGAATCAGTTTACAGTGAGCAAGCTTGGGGAAATGAGCCGGAAGAGGTGGAAGATCGCTATATGAAGTTCTTAGACGAACATCAACTGAGTCAGAGGTATTCAGCTCAGTTGATGTTGAACAGCACGAAAAATATGACTCCACTATTAGATGATGATCAGCGCATTGCCGCTGTTACCCGAGATGGCCAAATGAGTCTGACATTGATTCCTTTCAGGCAGACATCAAATGGGGCCTTACTCAGGAACAATTGCTGCTGGGATCTTTTGGATCAAATCCATCGGCCGGAAGTTTTGGCAATGAATAGGGTGCCCGTACCACACACCTGGCAGAGCGTATTGGACAAATATGTTCAACAGAAGGAGAGAATCTATTGGCTTGCCATGGATGCAGATGGTGACATGTGGCATTCGCAATTAGGACCGTGGGAACTGCGCTATAACAAAGATGTAGGTATGGAGAGAATCAAATGAATTTGCTTACTGAAAAGTGGCTGCCAGTGAGACCTCTTGAAGGTGGCAAGATTTGCTGGATCCGTTTATCTGATCTATTGACAAAGGAAAAGGAATATGAAATCTGCTTCCCTCGGGATGATCTTGAACTGGCCGCTTTACAACTTGTTATTTGTATTGTTCAAGTATTATTTACACCAAAGGATCTGCGGGAACTTATAGACAACTTTCGGAAGCCAATGTCTGAAAAAGAGTATCTAGATGGGATAGTAACGTATACAGACTGGTTCGATATGGAACACCCGCAATACCCCTTTATGCAGGTTCATGGCGTTAAGGCAAAAATTGAAACATCGGTGGACAAACTCATGGCTGGTCTAACGGGTGCAACAAATAGCTGTTTTGTCAATGAACCTGGACTTGCGGATCAGATATGTGCTGGATGTGCTGCCATTTCTTTATTTAACCAAGCCTCTAATGCGCCAAGCTTTGGTGGTGGTTTTAAAGGAGGATTAAGAGGTGGAGCTCCAATAACAACACTTATTCAAGGAAGGCATCTTCGAGAAACAATCTGGTTGAACATTTTATCTTCTCTGCAGCTTGGGGAGTCTATCCCCAACCATAAAGAAAATTTACAACAACCCCCTACTTGGGTATATCCTATAAAGGAGAACTCAGATATCCCTGCAGCATCCATTGGGTTGCTTCGTGGTTTGTTTTGGCAGCCTGCACATGTAGAACTGTGCCCGTCTATATCAGAGGGGGATTGTGGTTGCTGTGGAAGAAACCAAGTTGCTATCTATGCATGTTTCTTAAAAGAAAAATTTAAATATACGGTTGAAGGAGTTTGGCCACACCCCCATTCGCCTAGAAAATTGACTTTTAAAAAAGGCGAGGACGAAGTGAGATTTGCTTCTTTTACAACAGCTGCGCCAACTTGGACAAGACTTGCGAGTTTTGTAGTGCAAAAACAAATTAACGAAAACCAAAAAGAGGGCAATCAACCTGCCGCGGTTGTAATCCAGGCGCGTAAACTGTACTCGAGGAGGCCGGAACGATTGCGCCTGGCTATAGGGGGATACAGAAATAATCAAGCCTCTATTTTGGAACGTCGCCATGAATTGTTTGATTTAAATGTAGGCTGGCACCAACATCCTGGACAAATTCAAGAGATAGTTGATTTGGGGATCGGCTATAAAGTTACACTACGAAAGGCACTTTACGTATTTTCCAAAGGTTTAAAGGATGTTAAAGGTGCGGGGATTGCCGTTCAAGAATTAGGCGTAAAACAGTTTTACCGGCGCACTGATAATTTAATGCAAAAAGCACTGGCTGAAGCCCACTTTGAGGATCCGGAGCAACTGGCTGCTGACAAGGACAATTTGCGCGCAGAACTGAAACGGCAATGCATACAGAATTTTGAAGAACAAACAAAACCCTATCTTCACGATCCTGAACTGATAAGGACAATGGCGGTGGCCCGGCGCAAACTCTTTAAAAATCTCAAGGCCTTGGAACCAGAACCCGCAGGAGGTAAATGATAATGGAACCTGATTTCCAGACATTGTATGATGACTATAGCGAACTCGACGCAACAAGGCAAAGCCTGCTTAAAAGAGCGACTAGTCCTGAAAATTTGCTGGAGATGCCTGCATTTTATGATTTGTATCGCCGGCACCTGAAAAAGCCGGAACAACGTGCAGGCTTGCTTCGCCTAATATTTTGCCTACCATTTGTTAAGCATCAGACAGGCGGTAAATCGTTAGGAGCAGCTTTGGCTGCAATTGGATCCGATGGTCGAGTCAAGATTGGAGAAAAACGAGTAATTCAGATAAGCCGTATTGGGAACAAGATGCAAGCCATGACTCAGCTGCGTCGATTGTTAAAACATGCTGAACCCACTCTGGATTGGTTGAAAGCCGCAAAGAGCATCTGGTTTTGGGGAAAAATTAGCCAGCAACAATTGCTGGAAGACTACTTTCTCTCACTACCACCAAAAGCAAAATCAAAATAATTCAAAATTAAGGAGCTGATGATGGACAGAAATTTCATTAATTATCACATTTTGATATCCCATAGTCCTTCCTGCCTGAATCGTGATGATATGAATATGCAAAAGACAGCGGTATTTGGAGGAAAACGGCGCGTTCGCATTTCAAGTCAGAGCCTTAAACGAACGTTTCGAATGAGTGATTACTATCGTTATCATTTGGGGGATGCAAGTATTCGGAGCAAACGCCTCGACAGTCCAGACGAAGACGGTCTGAAATCAAGAATGGTAAAGGCTCTGGACGGGCGTTTTGATCAAACGACAGTAGTTAAAGCTGTGGAGTTGCTTTCCGGCAAAACACTAGACACGGAAGGCGTAGTTGAAGGAGATTCAGTTGCTCCTTGGGTTGTTGAAGAAGTGGCCTTGATATGTGAGAAAATTGAGAATACCGGTGAAGAATCGGATCAGAAGAAGATTGCTAAAGAGTTGAAGCAAGACCTGACTGCTTTGCGGCGATCTCTGAAAAGCGGCTTAGATATAGCCCTTTCTGGACGTATGGCGACATCCGGGCTGATGAGCGAAGTCGGTAAAGTGGATGGAGCGTTAGCTGTCGCACATGCCATTACAACTCACACCGTGGAAGCGGAAATTGACTGGTTCACTGCGGTTGATGATCTTAAAGAACTTGGTTCGGGACACCTCGACACGCAAGAGTTTTCAAGCGGCGTGTTTTACAGATACGCTAGCCTGAACATATCTCAGTTACAGAAAAATCTGGGAGGAGGACCTCGCGATCAGTGTTTGGATATTGCCGCACATATATTACATATGCTGGCAACGGAAGTACCGAGTGCAAAACAGCAAAGTTTTGCCGCACACAATCTCGCCGACTTGGCGTTGGTTTCATTTTCCGACCTGCCTATATCACTGGCTAACGCGTTTGAGGCACCAATAAAATCTTCTGGTGATGGTTACTTGAAACCATCTATTGACGCACTTCACACATATTGGCAAAGGATATATCAAGGATATGGCCTTGAAGATGTCTGCGGCGAATTTGCATTGCACGAGCAAAAAATTCCAAAAGAAATAACGGCTGTGAATAATATTTTGGATCTTGAATCCTGGGTGCGCAGCAACGGCGGGGGATAAACATGAAAGATTATCTTATTTTAAAACTGCAAGGCCCGATGCAATCCTGGGGAGAACATAGCTTTGAAGGCCTTCGGCCTTCGAGTTATGTGCCGACCCGAAGTGCTGTACTGGGATTGTTGGGTGCATGTTTGGGAGTGCGGCGTGATGATAAATCCTATCAGCAGCACCTGTCGGACGGTATCGGAATGGCTGTTCGGGTTGACAAACGGTATTTGCCGGATGAAAAAGACAAGTTATTGATGCAACAAAAGATGACGGATTACCACACCGTTAAAAACGCCCGAAAAGAGTATCGGGGAGTTAAATTTCACGAGACCATACAAACTTGGCGGGAGTACCTGTTAGATGCCGAGTTTACTCTGGTGGTTTGGGAACGCCAGGGCACCCATCATATTCTTGATGATTTAGAGAAGTTGATAAAAAAACCAATTTTCACACCTTATCTCGGACGACGTTGCTGTCCTATTGCCCGCCCTCTCTTTGAAAGACGGATAAAGGCAAATGATGAATTTGAGGCTTTGAAACAAGTGGCACCAATAGGTGGGGAAATTTATAGTGAAACGCCGGGAAAAGTACGCAGCTTAAAGGTAAGGGATGTTCCCATGGTTCACCAGTCGAGACAGTTTGCAAGCCGGATTGTGTATGTGTATGGAGGTAGCCATGTATCTGAGTAAAATATATATTGTGTGGCAGAAGGCCCGCAATCCATATGATATCCATAAGGTAATATGGCAGTTATTCCCAAATCGTCCAGACAGTAATCGCGATTTTTTATTTCGGGTTGAGAAACAGCAAAGAGGATTCGGCACTGATGTCTTGATGCAATCGAACCAAGAGCCTATTGGAGCTGATTCGACCTGCTTTATTAAAGCCAGTCGTGAATACGATTTATCTCTGATAAAAGGCCAGCGACTCCGTTTCAGACTCCGGGCAAATCCAACAAAAAAGATTAGTGATAAAAAGGGGCGGAAAAATAAGAAAGGAGATATAAAAAAATGCCGTGTACCTTTAATCAGAGAGGAAGAACAAAAAGAATGGATTGAGCGTAAGCTGGCAGATATATGCTCTTTGGATGCATTGATCATACATCGCGAACTACCTTTATATTTTCGCAAACATATAGAACAACGCTCAGGGAAAATTCAGACGGTATTGTTTGACGGTATATTCGGGGTGGAGAATCCTATTGCCTTGTTAGATATGATGAAAATGGGTATAGGTCCAGCTAAAGCCTTTGGTTGTGGACTATTGTCACTGGCAAGAATTTGAAAAAGTATGCAGATCTATAAAGGAGGATCCATTGGTGGAGGTGAAGAATAACGATGTCATTCAGGGCATTTACTAGCAGATCCGGGTAGTCCTCATACAGGCTCGAAGCCGTGCCTTGCAGGACGTCAATATCGAGATGGTAGCTTGCTATTGGCAGATCAGGCGGCTGATCGTCGAGGAGGAGCAACGGGGAGAGGCGTGGACTGTATTTCGAATGGGATTGATCAAAGAGTTTTGCAGAAGACTTATAGAAGAGTTCGGACGGGGATTTCATCATCGTATCCTCTGGTTTATGCGAAATTTTTACTTAGCCCCCCCGAAAGTGAACACGCTGCGTTCAGAATTATCCTGGACACACTATCAGCAGCTCCTTCGGGTGGAAAACCGGGAGCTCGCGTTTTCTTCCGAGGCTAAAGCGGTCAATATCCGCTAATGGAAAAGCGGTTATCAAGGAAGGATAGAGAAACATGAGCCAACCACCCATCATTCCGCTGAAACCTATCCCCATCAAAGACCGCGTGTCCATGATCTTTGTCTACTACGGTCGCATTGACGTGAAAGACGGCGCTTTTGTGGTGATTAATGAAGTGGATGGCAAGGATATGGAACGCAAACATATTCCGGTGGGGTCGGTGGCATGCATTATGCTGGAGCCTGGTACACGTATCAGCCATACAGCGGTCAAGCTAGCGGCTATGACCGGCACGTTGCTTATATGGGTTGGCGAAGCCGGCGTTCGGCTTTATTCTTCAGGCCAACCAGGCGGTGCCCGGTCGGACAAACTCCTCTACCAGGCCAAGCTGGCTTTGGATGAAAGCCTGCGTGTAAAGGTAGTACGCAAGATGTTTGAAATGCGCTTCGGAGAAAAACCGCCGGAACGACGTAGCGTTGATCAACTGCGTGGTATAGAGGGTATGCGGGTGAAAAAACTCTATGAACTAATGGCTCGTCAGTACAACGCTAAATGGAAAGGGCGACGGTATGATCCTAAGGATTGGGAGGCCGGCGACATCACAAATAAATGTATCAGCTCCGCAACATCCTGCCTATATGGTGTGACCGAAGCGGCTGTATTGGCTGCCGGCTATGCACCGGCAATCGGTTTTTTGCATAGCGGCAAACCGCTTTCTTTTGTTTATGATATAGCAGATATCTTTAAATTTGAAACCGTTGTTCCGGTGGCCTTCCAGATAGCGGCCAAAAAGCCGTCACAACCGGATAGAGAAGTTCGAATAGCCTGCCGGGATATTTTCCGGCAAACACGCCTTTTGAAAAAGATCATTCCCAAAATAGAAGAAATACTGGCCGCGGGTGGTGTTAAGCCCCCGCCGCCTCCGGAAGATGCGCAGCCCCCGGCCATTCCGGAACCGGAAAAAATCGGCGACGAAGGCCATAGGAGTAAATAGCATGGGCATGTTGGTTGTAGTTACTGAGAACGTACCACCCCGATTGCGCGGCAGGCTGGCGATTTGGCTTTTAGAAATCCGTGCTGGAGTTTATGTGGGCAGTGTTTCCAAACGAATCAGAGAAATGATTTGGGAGCAGATTAACGCATTGGCCGAAACCGGTAATGCAGCAATGGCGTGGGCAACAAACACCGAGTCAGGATTCGATTTTCAAACGTTCGGAACAAACCGCCGGATTCCAATAGATTATGATGGCCTTCGGCTGGTTTCCTTCCTACCTATAGAACAGGAAACTACAGACGATGGCAAAGCTCTTTGACAATTTGAATATTATGTGTGGGAACAATGATAATTATTGGTAAAAAAATGGCCGCCTCAAAATAGTCCTGAATTCAGAAGGTTCAAGAAAGTGTGTTCCCCACACGCGTGGGGATGAACCGGTTTTCCACTCGGGGTCTGATCGATCACGCGAGTGTTCCCCACACGCGTGGGGATGAACCTTGGACAAAAAGGGCATGGGGCATTTATCGACAGTGTTCCCCACACGCGTGGGGATGAACCGATTATCGATGAGCTTAAAGGCGCACGTCATCAGTGTTCCCCACACGCGTGGGGATGAACCGCGCCCGCATTGACAATCCGAAAAGCCATCTTCGTGTTCCCCACACGCGTGGGGATGAGCCGCTTTTCACCATTTCACCAATGTCCTGATCTTCGTGTTCCCCACACGCGTGGGGATGAACCGACAAAATTCCGGCGCTGATGGCCAATGAAGTTGTGTTCCCCACACGCGTGGGGATGAACCGGGTCGGTCTCGTACCTGTCGGTCAAAGAAGTCGTGTTCCCCACACGCGTGGGGATGAACCGCCGTAACTCTCTTGGTATGTCCGTGAAGCGGTGTGTTCCCCACACGCGTGGGGATGAACCGCGTTCGGGAAAGAAGGCGGGCGGGCGGCTTTTGTGTTCCCCACACGCGTGGGGATGAACCGCCGGAATTGGACAGCTTCGCATCAATGAAGTGTGTTCCCCACACGCGTGGGGATGAACCGTGACCGACACCTTGCCGCTGCTGCCTTGCTCTGTGTTCCCCACACGCGTGGGGATGAACCGCACTTGATCGATATCGGTTTCGTTGGCAAAGTGTGTTCCCCACACGCGTGGGGATGAACCGAATCCTCCTGGTGTGTTAGGTGGTTTGTGATCGTGTTCCCCACACGCGTGGGGATGAACCGTCGATTCACGCCCTGGGGGTCGATACCGAAGCGTGTTCCCCACACGCGTGGGGATGAACCGCCCGTGAACTCATCCGACTCGAAAAGCACCGTGTGTTCCCCACACGCGTGGGGATGAACCGGTGGTAAGCGGTTAACCTTTAACAAAGGAGTAGTGTTCCCCACACGCGTGGGGATGAACCGAGTCTTGACCGGGTAGTCAAAGCGGTCAAGAAGTGTTCCCCACACGCGTGGGGATGAACCGAATTCGATCAATTCCCGATCTGACAATTCAAGGTGTTCCCCACACGCGTGGGGATGAACCGAATCAACATCATATCTGCAGCCGCACTCTAATGTGTTCCCCACACGCGTGGGGATGAACCGACGTTTATCAGCTGGTAGCTCCGTATATGGCGGTGTTCCCCACACGCGTGGGGATGAACCGATTATCGATAATTTTGATGTGGCGAATGTTGTGTGTTCCCCACACGCGTGGGGATGAACCGCGGCATATCTGGCGAAATTAAAACTCTATCAAGTGTTCCCCACACGCGTGGGGATGAACCGGGTGCTGGGCACGTCGGATCTAACGGTGCAGGGTGTTCCCCACACGCGTGGGGATGAACCGCAACCGGCGCATGGGGCACGATTACACATTGGGTGTTCCCCACACGCGTGGGGATGAACCGTCATTGATATCACTACAACTATAACAATTTTTGTGTTCCCCACACGCGTGGGGATGAACCGCAGCAAAAGCCGGGATTCAAGACGAGCATGCCGTGTTCCCCACACGCGTGGGGATGAACCGTCGAACAAAAAGACTAAATAGCATATCTGGAGGTGTTCCCCACACGCGTGGGGATGAACCGATTATAAACGTGTGCTTGACTTCGCCATGCGGGTGTTCCCCACACGCGTGGGGATGAACCGACTTCCACACCGGGGGGTTGAATGGTTTCAAAGTGTTCCCCACACGCGTGGGGATGAACCGTGTTGACTCTGTGCCGTGGATGGTAAACGGCAGTGTTCCCCACACGCGTGGGGATGAACCGATTATAAACGTGTGCTTGACTTCGCCATGCGGGTGTTCCCCACACGCGTGGGGATGAACCGTGCCAAAAATGCTGGGCTTGTTACTGTAACAAGTGTTCCCCACACGCGTGGGGATGAACCGCGCTATGCACTTCTTCCCGCCTTTATGGACTGGTGTTCCCCACACGCGTGGGGATGAACCGTACTTTTGTCTATCTCACCACGCCACAGCATTGTGTTCCCCACACGCGTGGGGATGAACCGCCACTTCTCAAGATCACTACGGGTAGGTTGTTGTGTTCCCCACACGCGTGGGGATGAACCGGTGAGACAAGTCTCGCTTCACTACCGTTTGCAGTGTTCCCCACACGCGTGGGGATGAACCTCTGCTCAGTATCCCGTGTTCAATTCCGTTAAAGTGTTCCCCACACGCGTGGGGATGAACCGCGATACGGCACCGAGACGTTTTTCCCATGTACGTGTTCCCCACACGCGTGGGGATGAACCTGCTTCACGCCAAAAAGGCATGATGTCTAAAGCGTGTTCCCCACACGCGTGGGGATGAACCGCCCAATGGGACAACTGCATGCGGATGCGCGAGGTGTTCCCCACACGCGTGGGGATGAACCGCGCCAGTTCGGAAAAGAGGTTGATCACACAAAGTGTTCCCCACACGCGTGGGGATGAACCGCGTTTAATGGTGTTTATGCCGCCGAGACATGGGTGTTCCCCACACGCGTGGGGATGAACCGCTTTTGTTCAACCTCTGTCATGATAGTTTCGAGTGTTCCCCACACGCGTTGGGATGAACCGATGGATTATAGCGACATTGACGAACGTTTTGAGTGTTCCCCACACGCGTGGGGATGAACCGCCGAACCATTCCCCGAGCACATTATTTGAATAGTGTTCCCCACACGCGTGGGGATGAACCGAAATCACGGCGACTGAGGCGCGAGAACTAGCCGTGTTCCCCACACGCGTGGGGATGAACCGCCCGAAGCATGCTGGCGGCTCAAGATCTTCCCGTGTTCCCCACACGCGTGGGGATGAACCGCTACACTGAAGTATTAAAGCGATGTGTCGACTGTGTTCCCCACACGCGTGGGGATGAACCGTATACCATCGTTCACCCTGCTTTTTATACCTCGTGTTCCCCACACGCGTGGGGATGAACCGGGCTTATGGCCAGCGCTGGCCGGAGTTGAAGCGTGTTCCCCACACGCGTGGGGATGAACCGCGAATTTCAAGGCTTGTGCACTACCCGAGTAAGTGTTCCCCACACGCGTGGGGATGAACCGAAAATCCGCCATCCCAATAATCGGCGCCGGTCGTGTTCCCCACACGCGTGGGGATGAACCGCATGCGCTCGGGTCTTTTGGTCAACAGCAGGTGTGTTCCCCACACGCGTGGGGATGAACCGCCGTCGACGCCGCAAGGCCTTTCATGCTAGATGTGTTCCCCACACGCGTGGGGATGAACCGGGACAAAATTTACAGTTGATCGTAAATTATTCGTGTTCCCCACACGCGTGGGGATGAACCGGTCACGTATCATCCAGACAGAATCGAGCAACCGTGTTCCCCACACGCGTGGGGATGAACCGCCTCGATATTTTAGTCGATGGCGCCGTGCATCGTGTTCCTCACACGCGTGGGGATGAACCCGTTGTCAAATATAGCGGGTGTGGGAATAATACGTGTTCCCCACACGCGTGGGGATGAACCGAATACCTGCATCCAGGTAGGCCAAGAACGGACGTGTTCCCCACTCGCGTGGGGATGAACCGCGGCGGCTAATTTCCTCGCCCTTGTGATAGAAGTGTTCCCCACACGCGTGGGGATGAACCGACGAGGATGCGACTCAGTTTGAGCAGGAACTCGTGTTCCCCACACGCGTGGGGATGAACCGGTTCCGGTTGATTTCCAGGACTATCAAAGCGAGTGTTCCCCACACGCGTGGGGATGAACCGCCTTGGTGTATTTTGCTTCCAACGCCTCGAGGGTGTTCCCCACACGCGTGGGGATGAACCGGAAAATAGGGAGGTAACAACATGACAGAAACAGTGTTCCCCACACGCGTGGGGATGAACCGCGCCCAGGCTGACTTTGCCAAGGCCACCGGCTGTGTTCCCCACACGCGTGGGGATGAACCGGGTGATAATACCAGATCGCTACAAGGAATGTGGTGTTCCCCACACGCGTGGGGATGAACCGCAGCACTTGGTTGACTTCGGGTACAGTGAAGCGTGTTTCCCACACGCGTGGGGATGAACCGTAACGCTACCGATAGAAGCGGTTGTGGTTATAGTGTTTCCCACACGCGTGGGGATGAACCGTTGCCTGGACAGACGGCGTTGTCAACAACACGGTGTTCCCCACACGCGTGGGGATGAACCGGTGACAATTGGGGTTCTATCGAGGTAAGCATGGTGTTCCCCACACGCGTGGGGATGAAACGGTTCAACCCGTTCAAAAAGCTTGGCAGTTTTCGTGTTCCCCACACGCGTGGGGATGAACCGGACGACCAGATAGAAGCCGCAAGGCAGATATTGTGTTCCCCACACGCGTGGGGATGAACCGATTTTCGGAATTATTGTTCCGCGTGTTGCCATGTGTTCCCCACACGCGTGGGGATGAACCGTTGGAATATAAGGTTGAAGACTAAACCTTAAGGTGTTCCCCACACGCGTGGGGATGAACCGGTGTTCGAACATGCCTTCTAAACTCAGGTATCGTGTTCCCCACACGCGTGGGGATGAACCGTGGCATATACCAGATAGGAGAGAAGTCTAAATGTGTTCCCCACACGCGTGGGGATGAACCGGCAACCATCCCAACCCCAACCTGTGTAGCAGCGTGTTCCCCACACGCGTGGGGATGAACCGCTGTGCTACGAACTGTCCGAACTGCTGATACGGTGTTCCCCACACGCGTGGGGATGAACCTCGAACCGGGGGTTGATTATATTTTCAAAAAGGGTGTTCCCCACACGCGTGGGGATGAACCGGACCAGGGCGTTACCCTGGCCGAGCGCGATCGGTGTTCCCCACACGCGTGGGGATGAACCGGCCGTATCGGTCTTGTTTTGCGCCCGGATGTCGCGTTCCCCACACGCGTGGGGATGAACCGGCCGTATCGGTCTTGTTTTGCGCCCGGATGTCGCGTTCCCCACACGCGTGGGGATGAACCGCGTAATCTTAGGCTTTAGAAAACCCATAATCAGTGTTCCCCACACGCGAGGGGATGAACCGGTGTTTTTAGTCCGAATGGCTTTGATTCTGGCGCGTTCCCCACACGCGAGCGGAAAACCGGGACTCAATAACTTAATCAAGCAAATGAAGATTATAGCGAACTACCACTTAATATCGGGCTTGATGCGGGGTGCAACGGACAGGCGACCTAAAATGTCGGATGTTTTAAGCCGATACACGTTTTGTTTAGACCCGACACCGCAGTAAAGCTCCACCTGGTCTTTGTTCATTAGTTCCATGAGCCGTGGTTCATTTCCAAAAATATCCACCGAAGGTTCTTCCGACAGAAATTTGACATAGCCGGTAAGACCGGGTGCAACACGTAAAACAATGGTGTTCGGATTATCCGCAGACGTCCGCCATTTACTGCGGTCTATTAAAACATTCGCCACCGCATTAGGGTAAATCGTCTCTTCCGTTTCCAAAACGCCGCCCTTTTCAATGGTACCGATTTTATTATTTTCCGACCACAATGATTTCTTAATTGCTTCTTCGATACTGTTTTCGAGTCCTTCGTTTAAAACCTCAGGCAGTCGTGGGCCTACGGCAAATCGAAATTCTGCCCCTAATTCGACCTCAAGCGCTTCTTTTGTTTCTTCGGCAAGTGGGGCCTTACGAATTGTGTCCAACAAAACCTGCAATTGGTTGGGCTCGATGGTTCGCTCATCAAAATAGACAGCCAGCTCTTCAAATACCATTGTACTTTTGATGCCGTCCCTTAAATATTCGCAATCTTTTGGAAATCCAATGTCTGATTTCAATCGAAAATCATTGCGCGTGCGGTACCACCAGGTGCCCTCGGATTGTATTGTTGCCAAAACCAAATCCGTGTCTTTTAAAAGTATTTGTCCGGTTTCCGATATATCCTGAAGCCAACTATAGTGGCCGCAATTAATCAAGATCGATATGGCCCTCAGATCCGATTTGGCCAGTCCAATCGAACATTCCATTCCGGATAAACCTGCAACCATGTCGTTCCTCCTTTCATTTCGATGAGGGTTTAATTCTCCCGGCACGATCGATGTGATAATCGATGTCTTCAATTTTTGTGTAATCAGCCGTGAAATGCCGGACCACAATCGACCCGGAGAAATAACCTTCTCTAAATTCAAAAAGTATGCGGCTTCCGCCTGCTAATATTTGCGCGTTTGTGATTTCGTTGGATTTATCTATGAGCCTAAATATTTTGCTGTACTTTTCTATAGGAATTCCTATGATAGCAAACGGCGAAATAAATTTTTGGAATTTTTTAGAAGAGACGATTCCCCAGGCAAGTAGCATAAATCCCGCGCCAATAGCCGCTCCCCCTCCCAGCTCCAGGCCGATTTTTTTTACTTCCAGCTTTCCGGAGGATTCTGTAAAAATCCAAAAGCTAAGTCCGGTAACCATAGCAACAGCTACAAACATTATGAACCATTGAGCGCGATTGAAGCGTCCACCGGTTTTGACATACAGAATTGTTATCAATCCAATGATGATAAATATCAAAACAATACCCCACGCAGTCTTGCTCTTCGCGATTAACTCGATCATGTCAATGAAATTGGTATCTTCCATATTATCAAATTTTACCTTTCAGCTAATCCCGCAAATGAGGTCTTAACTAATTGCAACGATGACCGGTGTGGAACTGCCACCGATGTAAAAGGGAACATTCGCGGTGTACCGCTATTATCACTCAGTCTGCACCACGCATTTGGGTGCAGGCTGAGTTTCAGCCGACATGCAGCCAGATTCAATACCTGCAAAGTTTCCAACCCACAACCCCCAACCACACTATCAAGCAGGCCGCGGCTAGCCTTTGGCTAATCCCCATTGGCATGGTTAATTGGCTTAAGGCGATGCTCGCAGCCACTCCCACGGCTAACAGCCAGGAAAATGCTCGTGGAACCAAAGATTTTGCTATACCCCCATATGTTGGGAAAAGATACATGGCAAGCACCGAAAGCACAAAAGCCACAGCGATTGCACTGATATGTATAAGCGATGCAGCACCCAGCGGGAAAACTCCAGCCGCTAAGAAAAAAAGGGCTGCGGCATCCAATAAGAACCGGTATCCGCGCGAACCACCGCTATTAGAAATTGCCAATCGAACTCCAAACATCGCCAAAGCAAGGCCTAAAAAGGCCAGGACCATTGCCCATCCGTGCAGGCCCAGTGCAAGTTCACTCATTAGCTGATATCGCAAGTCGTACCCTGGTTGAAGCAGATGCAGTAAAAAAACGATCATGACGAACATCGCCACCCCAACCATGGTTATCACCGCACCCCAGGTTTGTAACGATTTATTTTTCATTGAAATTTCAATATTTCCAGAACTACCACTACAGCCCAAAATGATCTTCAGCAGCCGCGGCTATCAGCTGTCTACTGAAAGATATCGTTATGTGAGAATTGAAAGTTTGGGCTCATCTCTGAATCGAGTCGTTTAATTTTATCTTTTCAGAAAAGCGTTCATTTGGGATGACAGCCATTACCGTTAGCTCCACCAATAATTCAGGGTCAACAAGGCCCGCCACCTTTACGCCAGTGACTGCAGGCCCTGTGCCTTTTTTGAATCTCCTGATTCTTTCATTTTGAATATCTGGGAGATCCTCATCATTGACGTAGTACATTGTCATAGATACTATGTCATCAAGCTTGCCACCAAGTCCTGCAAGAATCTTTATAATGTTATCTATGGCGCACTTCGTTTGTTTCCCTGCATCATTTCGTCCAATAACGTTTCCATTGCGATCCCAAGCCACTTGCCCGGTAAGATGGACGCGTTTACCTTCTGGTTCGACGACAGCCTGGTTGAATGGAAACTCATTATCGGCCCATACATTATCTGGGTTGATTCGAATCGTGGTCATCATACACTCGTTAACTGAATTATGCGGTTAGTTTTACAGTTCGATTGAGCTGAGGGGCCGGGCGGCTTGGCCCCGGAACCTCAACCAACTGTTTTTATTTTGGTATACCACACTATTTAAAAAAAGCCTCGCTGTATGCCCGGCCCTCTCAAGCGATAGGTTATGCAATCCTTTATGTTTTCGAATCTCTTAACATGTACCGGTTTTCAACATGAAATATTTCTGATCTTGAAATAACTCTAAATCCAAATTTTTCATAAAAACGGACATTTTCATCCAAATCTGTTTCCAGGTATGCCTTTGCCGAACAATTATCCACTTCTTTGCAAAAACGCTGCATTAGTTCAGTACCAACCCCTCTTCCCCTGTGAGATGGCAGAACGCCGATAGGACCAAGGTGCCAGTGTTGTTCAACCGGATCATGCGCTGCCCATTCCTTAAACCATACAGATTTTCTCCAATTAATATCATTTTCATCTTCAACTATATCTGGCTCATCAATTACTTTCCCAATGCACGACTTCATCCTCATGATTCCGATGATTTTTTCATTTTCCTTTGCCAGAAAGACAATTCCGGGCAGATAATTGAAGAGTTCGATAAACATTTTTTCGATTTCCAGACGTTCATTTTCGCCATTACCCAGAAAGACACCAAGGTGGTGTGGATTGTTGAGCATGGCAATGCTGAGAACTTCCGCCGATTTTCGGATATCATTTTGTTCCATAAAGGAAATACGAAAGTTGCTCATATTCACTCCTTGAATCATTTGGGATTTTAATTAATGCGTGAAGGTCGCGGTTCACCTGGCGCAGGGGCTTCCATGAGACTTTTCAAAGGCCAAGATCTTACGCATATTTTTAGTTTTTCTATACGGCGCGGCCCCTGCGATCAGGTGCAACCGTCTTGTTATGCTAGTTTACTCCTCGGTACTGAGGTCGGCAACATGTAACGGATGAAAGTAAACTATGTCCCCATATCGTGCTGCATCGTGGTACGGGTCGTTTTCGATTGTACCAACGTAGTTGCCATTGTCATCATACCCGGTGACCTGAACCCACATTCTTTCGCATTGATTATCTTCGCGATCTGATAGTTCCTCGGCGAACCTAAACACAAGTTTTACGTAGCTGCCGACTGTCAAATTCTCACGAACCTTCTCTATTGGAGGTTTGATGTCAGGCAAGTACTGCGAGAGCCAAATCGCATCCTCAAGGTAGAAGCCATTCTCAGAGAAGGATGGGTATGGATTATTCTTCGACCGTCTCCATTTTGACGACGGAGTTGCTCGTTCGGCTCGCCACCCGTATGGCAGATCATAGAGTTCCTTTAACGAGTCGTCGAGGCGAATCATATCTGCAAGACATACGAGCTTGGCTACCGACTCAGTAGCTGGTTGATCTGGCGCCCCGTGAAATTGCCAGTCGCCATCATAGTCGTGGTACACACGAAGAATAGGTGATCCGTCCAACACAAAGGTCGTCGTATAGCACGCAGTATTAGGTTTATCGTCGAATTTCCAGTCCATATTCATATTGCGCATAACGGCTGGAATCACCGATTCCAAAAACCGAATGGCTTTTAGAATAGGGTGCATTCCCTGGTTATAATTCTCTATTTTTACTATTTATCCTTAAATTGCAATAAAGGTCATTTGTATTCATCGTTTTCTGAAATAGCACTTGTAAACAAGCGTGGCCGAGGCACAGGCATCATCGCTGCCGCAGCTGGGGGAGGCTCTTTTTCACCTCCAGAATGATAATGATAGCCAGCAAGATCATGCATTTTTTCAGCTTGTTCCTTTTTTCCTTTACTCTCCAAGAAATTAGCAAGACGACCATAACGGTCAGCAAAATATAAGTGAGCTTCCGGGTTCAAATCTTTCTGTTTAAAAGGATCGATTAACTATACTAAAAACTTTATTAACAGAATTTCAAATCGGATTCTGCAAGTTGATATCATATATTGATTTTCTAATTTACTTCTCATGTAATTAAATTATAATGTGTAACTCACCGGTCACGGACAGAGCCCTAGCCACGCTTGAATCGAACAGACCTGTGTGAATATCTGAGCAGCCTTGACTCAGCGCTGGGGCGTCCTGGATCCGTATGCAGTTTGTTGTTGGAGTGTTATTTGCTCTCTTTGAGTTTTCCGTCTACAGGCGAGACAAGGAAAAGGTTGCCCTCGACCGTCTCAATCACAAATTCATTCTTTTCATTGAATCCAACATAATTACCCCAATGATAGTGGGATACCGTTCTTTGGAGTTTCGAAAAATCCCTTATGAGGTCAGAAAGTTTAAGTACTGTAGTGGTCTTTCCACGTTTGACGATCCTGAGCATAATTTCGTCTCTATTGTAGTCCAGTGTCAATAGATTTGCGCCCCAATATGGGATAGCGAGGTACTTCCCGTCATTTGAAAGATGAGTCCACCGGAACCAACCCGCCATTTCCCATAGCTTCTTGCGTTCTCCTTTCTGTTGCACGCTGAATACTGATATTTTCGTTTCCTTGTACTCCAATACGGCAACGTACTTCTTGTTTGCAGACCACACTTCAATGATTGAAGGAGGTCTTAATGGTGCGTCTGCAAATGCAGTGCTGAAGAAACTTGCTATCACAAAAAGAACCATCGTCATTCTCATGTTATTACGACTCCAACATAGATTAGACGGCCTAATTACCGTATTATATCACGCTACATTTCCACCGCACAATAAACTGATTATTGATTTAAAAAAATTAAGAAAACTGTTTCAAATATTGAAATCGAAAATTACCTGATGAGCACTTCGAATCACTTGGACTTTAGCTCCCATGGATCTGAACTTGCCTGTTCACGTAGCAATCCCGCTATCGGGGATCAGCCGAATTGTCCTGCCGTAGCTTTTGCATAGCGGGAACCGCACAGTACGGCCCGTATGCTGCGTGGTGTGGGAGGGGAGAGCTGTGAGGCTTCCTCCTATCCCGATAGGCATTCGCCCTCACTTGGTATCAGGCTCCTCGCTCTTCAGTTTGAAGATCGACGCCTCGGCGTTTCTTCTGAGTTGGCTTAAAAGATCCGAATCCCCGTTGGCGTCACCAGGACTCGTCTCTAAAACCTTTCGATAGTTTGCCAGGGCTCGTTCCCTATCACCCCGGTCACCTCTCTGCAGGTAAGCGCTCGCCAGGCTGGAATAGGTGTTTTGCACGTGTGGGTTCTCATCAATGTTGAGTTCGTAGACGGCGATAGCGTCTTCGATCCGTTCTTCCTCCAGGAGGAGCCGGCCAAGTTCGTTGATTACTTCGCTATCCAGCGGTTCCTCGATCTTTCGGAGTGAAGGAAGCCGCCGCAAGGCTTTCTGAGCGTCTTCCTCAAGGGCGATCCACGCGAACAGCACGGTTGGGGAATCGTAAGCGGGATATTTGGAAATTATATCAGAGGTCCTGAACTCCGGTCCCATCACGGTCCTGAAGATTTTGTCACGGATCCCTAACCCATTATTGCTGTTGCTGAGATAAACAACCGCTGCGCCGCGGTTTGGATAGGCAATGACGAAGTTGTGAAAAATCCCGTAGTCGCCCCATTGCCACAACGCGTCGCCGGTGTCGCTCCGCTCGATGCCGAATCCCAAGCCCCAATAATCATTGTTTTCAATGGAAATCTGTGGTGTAAACATTTCCCTTTTGCTTGATTCAGTCAGCCCTTCGCCTCCAAGAACGGCAACGATGAAACGCGCATAGTCACCTGCCGTCGTATACATGGAAGCCGCTGCATAAGCCCGCTGGTACTTCCTTATCACCTGAGGCCTACTACGTACGTCATGCCCGTCAGCAGCATCCGTCCCGAACCGATCAAGCCAAACTAGAGAACTGCGTTCCATCGACAAAGGCTGGAAGATTTCGCGCTCTGCGATCCTCTCTAGTGGCTCGCCCTTTAGTTTTTCAATGACGAGTTGCAGAAAGTAGTACCCCGTGGCCGAGTACTTGAAATTCGAGCCCGGCTCAAAGAAGAGGGGAAACGGCACACCCCGTTCTATGTGCGGCATTCCGGAGGAGTGGCTCAGGACATGGCACGCAGTAATCCGTTGGAACCAGTCGCGCCGGAATCCTTCGGAATTGAGTGGATGTTGGGTTATTTCCGCCTCCATCGTCTCATTGTCCAGATAAGTTACGAGCGGCACGTCAAGATCAAGTAGGCGACTGTCGACCGCGAGAAGTGCCAGGTAGGCAAACAGCGGCTTGGTTAGTGATGCTGCTTCAAAGACTGTCTCCGTCGTCACTGGGGCAACGGTTACAGCGCTTTTCACACCGAATCCGTGCTCCGAGATCAGCTGAGAGTTTTCTATGAGCGCAATAGACAGGCCCGGCACGCGAGCCGTTTTCAGGACGACTGGAATCTGTTCATAGAGTCTCATGCTAACGCACATCCCTCAGTTCCATTCCGACTGGACGCCTATTGCCTAAGGTTTCCGGTGAGCAGCGGCCCGAATAAATGCCAAGCTTGCACGACCATTACATAATACCGCGGTTTACAAGCCGTCTGCTCCACCGGATTGATAAGATCGTGGATTGCATCGCTCTCACGATCTATCCTTATTCGTTATCCGGTATTGATTAATTGTACATTTCTAATAAAATTATTGAATTGTGACTCTCTGATTCCCATTCAGATGCAATATAAAAGTATTCCCCAGGAAAATCTTCTAAACTATGATTTTTATCTGGATCAGCTAAGTGAATTATCACCTCATTATTCCAGAATTTAAAACAGTCGTCTTCTGGAATCCATTTTAGATTGTCACCAATGTTGGCAATAATAAATTGAGCAGGCCCCTGACGAAGCAACTCTTTGATGTCTTTCTCTTTGATATACCGTCTCCGAACCTTTGAAACTAAAATTTCGTTTTCCCAAATTTCCTTTACTGGAAATTCAGTAACTATGCGAAGGCTATGTTTCATTGTTGCTAAGGCTCGCTTCAGGTGTCGGGCGCGAGGAACGTGCGTCCCTACAACCCGTTGGTTCGAAGTTTTTATGAAAAATACATTTTCAGGAGAATAAATGCTGCCAAGCCATTATAAGATACAAAATTAATGTTGCACTCCTATGTTTGCTAAGCAACTCTCAGGAATGCTATATATAAACCAAATTGCATATAAGTATTTTCGAACTCGAAAAAAAATTCTATTCATCGGTTTTCGAACGCGGCCTTCACCGGTGGCAATGGAGCACAGTGGAATTGCCATCCAGGTGATAGGGATTTAAGCGTTAATTCTCTGAAAGAAACACTATATCAGGCAGTCCTCGAACACCTGAGGCCTGCATCTTTTCCTTCGCGTCGTGCGAGCTTGTAAACTCCTTCGCCTTCACGACATCCAATACCTGGAACAAAAGAATGACCTCGCTTGGATCACCTTCGTTGCGCCAGAGATACAGATCTTTCAGACCTGCTGCTTTACGCGCCGAGCGGTGATCCTCATACACCGATTTCCATTTATCAAAATCTGCAACTTTGTGCCGAACAAGCAAATGAGCCATCTTTCAACCTCCTTACAACTGATTCACCCCACTGGACTGCTTAACGGGCTGCGAGATTAGCCGCCGTCGGCTGGGGGCGGAAATTGCATTTTAATGCAATTTACCGTACCAGCTGGCTGAGCACAGCGAAACCCGCAGAGTGTCGGCTCGATTGAGTTTGGTAGGGCGGAGCGAGAGCGACGTCTATCAAAGTCAATCGGCTCATCTCGCAGAAAATATGTTATACTTCCTATTTTATATTTCGGTGACAATTTAAAACTAATATCGTCTTCGTTATTTCAGTCAACAAGATAAGAGCCATAAATATTAAAACCCCAGGGATCACATCTTTAAATATCAAATATCCAATTCGAATATTTAATATTTAAGACGTGACCCTCTTCTTTTTTCGAGGATCATCCGAACCGCGCAGTACGGACCCGTATGCTGCGTGGTTTGGGAGGGGGGAGCTGTGAGGCTTCCTCCTATCCCGATAGCCAATTTTGGAGATATAGTCAATAGTTGTGTATGAAGAAATTAGGCGGCAATCCGTTTTTCTTCGACACCATTGACAAATTTAACTCCTCTAATTACTTCTGCCAGGCGTTGCGGATGGTGAAGTCGA
>Ga0126326_1000219_pt1 | contig 24376 bp, 27 predicted proteins | sample InaspJWI67metaG_FD_94485 | JGI IMG/M metagenome (GOLD analysis project Ga0126326, IMG submission 94485) | Marine gutless worms symbiont microbial communities from Oahu, Hawaii - Inanidrilus sp. 1 OAHU.JWI-67 metaG | ecosystem: Host-associated > Annelida > Digestive system > Unclassified | place... | reverse complement strand
CAGTATTTTCAAATAACATACGCTTTTTTGCATAAAAAAAATAATATAGCGGTTGTCACAAACTACTTTTACTTGGAAACGTTATAAGAACCTCCTTATTTTGTAATGGCTCAAACGGAACGTTTTTATGACAACCGCTATAATACCAAAATTTTCGCTAATAGCAGCTAACTTTTCATATAAGGGGGCAGAATGGAAAAATGGCAAAAAACAGGCTGTGCGATGTGTGCCCAAAACTGTGGCCTGGAGGTGCTGGTAGAAGACAATCGGATGGTCAAAGTTCGGCCGGACAAAGACAATCCAAGCAGTGAGGGTTATGCATGCCGCAAAGGATTAAATGTCATTTACCATCAGCATCATAAACAGCGCCTGACGCATCCGCTGAAACGCGTGGGAGATAAATTTGAACGGATTTCCTGGAGTCAGGCTGTTGACGAAATTGCTGATAAACTCAAAGCAATCCTTGAAAAGCATGGTCCAAAATCTCTGGCCTACATGGGAGGCGGCGGGCAGGGATGTCATTTTGAAGCGGCATTTGGCGTAAGACTGATTCGTGAGCTCGGCTCTCATTATCATTACAATGCACTGGGGCAAGAACCTACCGGATCCTACTGGGTTTGGGGACGAGCCCTTGGTCGTCAGAACTTAATCGTCGGTCCAGATCACCATAACACGGATATGCTCCTTGCCGTGGGGTGGAACGGAATGATGAGTCATCAGATGCCCCAGGCCCGAAAGTTCCTGACCCGATTTGCCAAGGATCCGAACAAGCTTTTAGTGGTCATCGATCCGCGGAGGTCTGAAACTGCGAAAATTGCCGACATCCATTTACCCGTTCGCCCGGGCACCGATGCCCTTCTCACCCGGGCGATGATTGCCATCATCCTGCAGAAGGACTGGCACAACAAAGATTACCTTGCCAGGCATGCGAGCGGTTTTGACCAGATTGCGCCCCTGTTTGTTGACTTTGATGCAAGCAACGCCGTGGAGCTATGCGAACTGGACTATGACCAGGTTCTGGATCTCTGTCAAAAGCTTGCCACCCGCAAATGGTCCATGCATTATGACCTGGGCGTTCTCATGAACCGCCACAGTACCGTTACCACCTATCTGCAGGTCATCCTGATGGCAATCTGCGGCCGTATCTGCGTGCCGGGCGGCAATGTGATACCGGGCAATCTAATGCCAATCGCCTCTCATTCCGATGAACGTAATCCGCGAGCCTGGCGTACCGTGACCACGGACTTTCCTGCAATTGCCGGTGTATTTCCCCCTAACGTGATGCCGGAAGAAATTCTAAGTGATAAACCCGAGCGGTTGCGGGCTGTGATTTGCGGCCAATCCAATCCTCTGCGCTCATATGCAGATACTTCCTGCTATGAGAAGGCATTTAAGCGTCTGGATTTACTGGTTACAGCTGAGCTGGCCATGACCGAGACCGCGCAGCTATCCCATTATGTGCTTCCGGCCCGCTCGGCATATGAATCATGGGACGGCACCTTCTTCCCGTGGACTTTTCCAGGAATTTTCTTTCAAATGCGTCGGCCCATGGTTGAGCCGGAGGGCGAACCTTTAGAAGTTAGCCAAATTTACACCCGTTTGGCGGAGCGCCTGGGGATGATCCCTGAAATACCGGATTCTGTTTACGCGGCTGCAAAAGAAAACCGGTTTAAATTCGGGATGGCGCTGATGAACTATGCTAAATCCGAGCCCAGGGCCATGAGAGTCATGCCTTTTGTGCTGGCTAAAACTCTGGGCAAAGAGCTGGAATCGGCTAACCTGGCTGCCCTTTGGGGCCTTCTCATGACGGCCCCGAAGCATTTTCAAGAAAACGCTGCTCGCGCGGGATTTACCCCCGGAATGACCCTGGGTGACAATGTTTTCCAGGCGATTTTGGATCACCCGGAAGGGATCTGGGTCGGGCGCCTGGATCCTGAGAAAAATATGGATAAGATCCGCAATGAGGACGGACGGATTAACATCTACATCCCCGAACTGACAGACTGGGTTCAAAGCATTGATACGGAATCTGAAAAAAGGGCTCTCGAGGAAGACAAAGGATTTCCACTGGTGCTGTCAGCAGGTCTGCATATGGATACGAATGCCAATACTCTCATGCGAGATCCGGCCTGGAATAGGGACCGGCGAGCCTGCACGGCCGCTATGCACCCTGAAGACGCTGAGGCACTGAACCTTCAAGACGGACAGATGGTAAAAGTCACCACGGAAGCCGGTTCAGTTACCATCGAGCTACAGTTCACCCAAACAACCCGGCCCGGCCTGGTTGTGATACCACATGGCTTTGGCCTGGAATACGATGGGGTAACTTACGGTGCCAACGTCAACCTGCTGACAAAAAATACCCACAGGGATAGACTGGCCGGTACACCCATTCATCGGTATGTGCCCTGTAAAGTGGCTGCAATTAAAGATAACCAGAAATCATCCACTTGATAAACAATAATAGCGGCATTATTCTGTTTAAGCAAAAATTTATACACTTTTAAAAAGGAGACATCTCATGACGTATCGATTCCACCATGTTCACATCTTATGTAAAGACCTGGAAAAAATGATCACATTTTTTACTGATGTTTTGAATGCCGACCTGATCGCCCGAAAAAAATTTGGGACCGCTGACGGGGCTTCCTTAGGCCTTCAAGGCACTATCGTAAATATTCGTGTGGCACGGGAAGATGAAGAAATGGTCGGGGATGCATCTCAGCTGCGGTACGGCTACGATCATATCGGTTTGGAAGTAGAAGATGTTGACGCAACCTACCAGGAATTAACCCAGAGGGGATATTCGTTTTTTATGACGCCTAAAGATGTTCCAGAACTGAGAATCGCCTTCTTTAAGGGACCTGAAGATTTAACCATCGAACTGGTTCAGCCGATTGATTGATTAAAACACTGACAATAAGTTGATAGAGTGATCCATTACTACTAGATCGCTTCTAAGGGACTGTTGTAATAGATGTGGGAGCGGACTTCGGCGAGCTCCCCTCGACGATCTCGGGGCCTGAGCTTGTCGAAGGCAGTCGAGCCGCATCTTGCCGCGAGTGTAATATGTATCGCGCTGGCCTGCAGCGAGCCTCATTCGGCCCGAGCGTTCGACTGAGCTACATTCGGCCTGCCTTCGACTTGAGCTCATGCCGAAAGTAGCTCATGTCGAAGGCACGCCGAGGGCTCATGGCCGAGGGCAGCCGTATCGATGGCGCTCCCACAAAATTAAGAATTTTTGCTCTTATATAAAAATAAAGAGAGACACGCGGCGCAAGCGCCTGCGCTGCGGGAGCGATACCGAGATCCGGTATCTGGTATCCTGAATTTGGCATCATGCATCTAATGACTAGGCCCTTAAATGAAAGACCAACCCAGAATAACCGAACATTCATTTGACCACGATAATAAAGCTATCATCAGGACTCGCAACCATCTCCGCTAAAAATCTACCGCAATTTGCCTCCAGATTCTATATTTCAGGCTTAATTGACTTAAATCAATTCCTTTATGGCTTCCGCCAATCAAGATAGAATTAGGATTGTTGTGAAATTAATCGAGCCGACGTTCTATCTTAAATGAGATGCATACGGAGAACTCTTATGCAGACGATTGATATCCTGGTTAATGAGCACGAGTTAATATTAAAAGCTCTTGATTACCTTGCCGCCGCCCGGGATGGGCTGGAAAAGCGAAGAAGACCGCCCCAAGCGTTCTTTGAAAAAGCGGTTGTCTTCGCCCGTGAGTTTGCCGACCGATATCATCATTTTAAAGAGGAATATCTACTGTTCGGCCTATTGGCTCAAAAAAAAGAAGGTGACTTTGATGCTGAAATCGGGGCTCTGCGCTATGGACATGAAAGAGGACGTAAATGCATTAGTGCGATTGCCGAATCGATTGACGGATATGCTGATGGCGATGAAATTGCTACCTCCCGACTGCTTGAAAACCTGGCTGCCTATATCTCTACTTTAAAAAGACATATATTCACAGAAGATCGTGTCTTTTTCGATCTGGTGGAACAGGAGCTTTCGGATATTGACGATGAAGTATTGCTGGTGCAATTTCAGAAGGGCATCGAAACCACGGATTCCCAGGATGCTTTGGACAAAAGTCGAACTCTGGTTGATGAAATGAAAGTCATTATCGGTGAACCAAAATGGCAAAACAGAGACTCAACTGCTGGGAATATATGAAATGCGGCCGGGAGCCGGGCGGCCAAAACGTTGCGCAGTTTGGTGCCTGCCCAGCTGCAACCGACGAATCCTTCGAGGATATTAATTCGGGAACCTGTGGCGGCAGATTCTGCTGGGCAGTGGCCGGAACGTTTTGCGGTGGCCGGATTCAAGGTACGTATGCCGAGAAACGCGATTCATGTCTGAGCTGCAGTTTTTACCATCTGGTTCAAGCCGAAGAAGGAACCGCCAATCTGCGCACCAAATTTTTAAGGTTCGTTTCCCAGGATGCACACAGTCCTTTGCTCGAAGGGATGCGTTTTAAACATATTAAAGCCGGTGAACGGTTCATCGCCCAGGGCGATCCCGGCGATGAGGCTTATATTATCCAGCGGGGAGCATGCATGGTGATTGTCGAAAAAGACGACCACCTGCACCCGGTGGGGCACAGAGGAGAGGGCGATATCGTCGACATAGCGGCCATACTGACCGGTGAGCCCCGCGCCGCACATGTTGAGGCTGAAACCGACATGGATGTCTGGGTGCTGGATAAAACCCAGTTCGATAACATATCTCAAAAAGAACCTGAGCTGCAGGATTTTCTGACTGAACTGGTCGCCGAGCGGTTTGATTCCCGAAGACCGATTGCCGACCGCACGATTGGAAAATTCGTGGCAACAGATATCATCGGCCGTGGCGGGTACAGTATTGTATATAAAGGTGTTCATGCCTCCCTGAACATGCCGGTTGCAATTAAAATGATGCGGCACAACCTGGTCTCAAATCCAGATTTTTTAGCCAATTTCCGCAACGAGGCCAAAATCATTGCCGGGCTGAATCATGACAATATCATCCGAATTTACGATATCGAAGAACGATTCCGGACAGTTTTTCTCATCACGGAATATCTGCAGGGCGAATCTTTGCAAAGTCTGCTCCAGAGATTGAAGAGGATACCGCCAAGGCTGGCAACCAGTTTATTAATTCAAATCTGCTCGGGTTTGGATTTCGCGCATCGCAAAGGCATTATTCATCGGGATATTAATACAGCGAATATTTTCGTACAAACAAATGATCGTCTCAAAATACTTGACTTTGGAATCGCCTGTCCGGCCGGAACGGATGACTACATCCTCGGCGGCGCATTTCCTTATCTGGCACCGGAGCTTTTCGACGGTGAACCGTCGGACGAACGCAGCGACATCTACGCCCTGGGAATAACAGCATATGAGATCATCACCGGCCAAAGGCCCTATCCCGAGGACGATGCCGGCCTGCTCATAAAGTTGCACCGCACGCAGGACATACCGGATCCGGCTGAAATGGTTCCGGATCTACCCGAAGCGCTTCATCGTTTTATCGTCAAGGCATGCCGCCGTAATCCAGCCGAAAGATATCGACATGTACAACAGGTTCTGGAAGATCTGCTTTACCTCAGGGATGAAGCTGCACATCAATATCAGCAGCCGGATACAGGCCGTAACAGGATGACAACTGTCTTTCTTTCCTACCAGGATGGACATCAGCAGTCGGTTGAGGGACTGCTCGAAGAATTCGGGGACAAGGCCAGGCAGTTGGGAATTGAGCTGAAGACATCCGGATTGATTAATGAGTAAGTGCGACTTCAGGTGCCGGATACATGGTTGCAGACCGCGTTCGGGGCTTTGTAATTTTTATCATCGGAAAGTTTAAATGAAATCAAAAAAGCAAAATTGCTGGGAATATATGCGATGTGGTCGGCAGCCGGAAGGCCATAATGTAAAAAAGCTCGGTCTCTGCCCGGCAGCGATAGATCCTACCTTTAATGGATTCAATCGGGGCAGCCATGCCGGTCGGATCTGCTGGTTGGTGGCGGGCACCTTTTGCCATGAAAAAGTACAGGGAACTTTTGCGGAAAAGCAAAGTTCGTGCAAGCATTGTGAGTTTTACCAGAAGGTCCATGCCGAGGAAGGCGCCATGATTCAGTCGACCGGAAACATCAACATTTTTGCCGCAACCCACATCGGGCGCGTAAGAAAAGCCAATGAGGATCGATTCCTGATCAAGAAACTCAAAGACGATTCCGTCCTGCTTGCTGTCGCTGACGGCGTGGGCGGTGAAATAGGCGGCGATTATGCCGCCGAAACGGTAAGGGGAAGACTGGCCGGTATTGAGCAGGTTACGCAAGGCGCCGAACAACAGGAGCTTGCCGCCCTGGCGCAGGAGGTAGATCTGGCCGTTAGAAACGAGGCCGATGCAGATCCTGATTTAGGAGGAATGGGAACCACGCTGATTTGTGTATTATTGCGCGACGGCTTCGCCTTTTGGGTGCATGTGGGTGACAGCCGCCTGTATGTTTTGCAAGAAAAACAGTTGCGTCAAATTACCGAAGATCAAACTTTTGCTAGGTTTCTGCTGGAAGAAGGGGAAATCACGGCGGAGCAGGTGGCTACACATTATTCCCGCCACGTTCTGGATCAATGCGTTGGTTGCGGAGATTGTGAGCCGGAAACAGGCCGAATGAAACTTGAGGATCAGGACCTGCTGGTACTCACCTCTGACGGGCTGCACAAATCAATTGCCGCCGAAACCATGGCTTCGATGCTCACCACCGCCTCTGATCTCGAAACCAAAGCCGGATCGCTGGTGCAGGCGGCATTGGATGCCGGTGGAAAAGATAACATCACCATCGTTATCGCCGAAAAAAATGCCGCGGGTTAGACTCAGTGCAGGTGAATTTTTGTGCAATGATTAAGACTCAATCTTTCAATTTTCAAATCAAGCCCCATCTCTATTCTTTTGCACAGTCAGTTTTAAATGGGTTATTTCTGGAGGAGTTCCATACCTCAACGGAATCCCCCAGTAACCAGTACCACTGCTAACATAAAGTTGAGTATTTTGATACTTGTACAATCCTGCTTGAAACGGTTGACTCAAACTTCTCAGCCAGCGGCACAGGGGAAACAAGCCACCGTGTGTATGTCCGGATAGCTGCAGGTCAAAGCCAGCTTCGGCCGCCTTGTACACACTTTGAGGCTGGTGGGCCAGAAGGATTTTTACATCTGCATTGGAAGCATCTCCCATTGCTTGAGCGGGGCTGGAATCATGACTGCTGCGATATGGAGCAGAGTAATCGGCTACACCGCCAATAAGAATCATACCGCGGCCCTGTGATATGATACGGTGATTGTTCAACAAGATGGTCAAGCCCAGATTTTGCATCTCGCGAATCCATTCGTCCACACCCCCTGCCTCTACCGAATATTCATGGTTGCCTGTAACAAAAAATTTTCCGAATCTTGCGGAAAGACTTGCCAGCGGCGCCACGTTATAGCTTAGTTGGGAGTAGGGAGCGTCAACGATATCGCCAGTGAGGGCGATAATATCCGGAGTAAGAATGTTCACCCTTTCCACCAAGTTTTGTATCCAGTTATGGTGGATCGCTGAAAAAATATGCAAATCGGATATCTGCACAATACAAAAACCCTCAAGGTCCGGCTGGAGATTTTCAATATCAACATCCACCTTTTTTACTTGGGGAAAGCCTAAGCCTTCAGCAAGTCCACTAACAGCCAAAGAGCCCGAGGCGGCTATTATACCGATATTTATAGAATGCTGCAGAAAACGGCGACGGTCACCATCAAACCTCTCTCCGTTAGCTGTCTCTGAATGCTTCCTAAAACTAGAAAATCTTTTAAAGATAACGAAAACAATTTTTTCTAATGCATTTTTAAATGCTATTCCGAAAATGGCAAAAATAAAGACAGTCAACCCGACTCACCCGACCCAACTGCTCCAATCGCCGAATGAGTAGAAGCCTAAGTTAAAGGCAATAATACTAGATAATAGAGCAGCAATACCTAATGAGGTGGTTAAAAAGAGGAAATGGCCCATTTAATTACCTTAAAATTATTTTTAAAGGACATTTTTTAAATGATTTATATCCAGTCTGGTTGAAATTCGTCAAGTCTAAGCGAAAATTCCAGACTGCTGATATTGAGACTAAATGAAATTATTTTATGCATTTGATACCCCGAATTTAAAAAACTATGTTTACATGGTCGTATTAATTACAATATAGTTTGATATACGGAAGATGCGGAGACAGCAGCATATGCTTTGACGATAGCAGGACTGGATAGCGGCGATTCCCACGGTATATAGGTGTTGAAAACCAAAGAAACACGGACCGGAATTTCTTTTCCAACCAGGTAAATGAGCTTTGGCACGGTCGGTGTAAAAATGGGACTAAACTATAATTTTAAAAAAGCGGGGAAAATCATCTCCCAGCTGAGCCCCGACGATTTAATAACCCTGGAAAAAATCTGCCGGGAAATCCAGGCGGCAGAAAATGCGTTGATTAGAAAGGCGGAAGAAAATTTAGTAAATTGCCTGGAAAAATGTGAGGGGCTTTGTTGCCGCAATATACTGCCCTATGAAATTATCAGCATTTATGACTTCATCTATATTCTGACCGTTCAAAATTCAATGCACACTGAAATTTCAAGATGCCTTGAAAATGAAGATACTTTCTTTCCAGCAGACTGTATATTTCTGGCTGACGGCAAAGGACCTTGCATTTTCCCTCCCAACGCAAGAGCCGCTATTTGCATTACGACTTTCTGCAATAACGAGGCACCTATAAAAAGGGAAATTCAATGCGTTAAAAGGAAATTTGTCAAACTAAACTGGTTTATTCTAACCAGAAAACCGCGAGCGTTGATCCATTCCTGGTTAAGGAGAAAAAGACTCACAAATAGTTAATTGGTCTATTTCATTTATTTCACAACATATCTATAAATACCCGTATTAAGTTTTATAATCTATTTAGAGTTAAACCGGAAATTTAATCAGGCACGAATTAGTTTCCAATTTGGAAATTATTTGAGTTCACTTTGATACTGGCGGTACAAACCGCGAAACTGGTGGTAGGTCAAACCCATTTGTTCTGCGGCTTTTCTTTGATTGTATTTGGATGCCTTCAGTGCTTTTTTTAGCAATCCCAGCTTGAACTGCCAGACGGCTTTTTTAAAAGGTTCCTCTGCCAAAACTGCTGTATCCCTCTCCGTCTCCGTCAGCGGCGGTGTCTCTGGGGCTGTTTCTTTAGAAAGCACCCCGCTTTTCTCAAAGGGCGATCGAAAAGGATCGAAAATAATATCGGTGATCAGGGGTGAGTCTGAACGATACACGGCGCGCTCGACGACATTTTTAATTTCCCGGATGTTCCCGGGCCAGTCATAGCTTTGCAGGGCCTCGGCCGCCGGCGGGCTGAAATAGGGGATATCATCTCGGCCCAGTTCAAATGCCATGCGGGCCGCGAAATGACTGGCCAGCAGAAGTATATCCTCCTGCCGCTCGCGCAGAGGCGGCAGGAACAAAACCTCGAACGAGAGCCGATCGAGCAAATCCTGCATAAAAAGATTCCGGTCGGCCAAAACGATCAGATCGGCATTGGTGGCGGCGATTATCCGCACATCCACCACGATGCTTTGCGAACTGCCGACCCGCTCAAAGGAATTATACTCCACCACACGCAGGATCTTTTCCTGGACCTCGATCGGAATGTTGCCGATTTCATCCAGAAACAAGGTACCACCGTCGGCGGCTTCAAAACGGCCCGTACGCTGTTCTCCAGCCCCAGTGAAAGCCCCTTTTTCATAACCGAAAAGTTCCGATTCGATCAAAGTGGGTGAAAGGGCGGCACAGTTTAATGCCACGAACGAACCTTGCCAGCGGCCGGAAAGATAGTGTAGCCGCGAGGCCGCCAGTTCTTTGCCGGTACCGCGCTCGCCGATTAAAAGTACCGGGCGGTTGACCGGTGCCACCCGCGACAGGCGCTCCTGGAAATTTAAAAAGGCTTCGGACTGTCCCAGCGCCTCCCGTGTTTCGACCCTTCCGGTGTGTGAAGGCGATCTGCTATTTCGGGGGGTCACTCTCATGGTATAAATTACCTATCATTAGTAAAAAATATTAAAATTTAGTTTTATTTACCATTAAATTTTAAGCGCTGTCAAGGTCTATCTCCGGTAACTGTTTGATACCGCATCAGAATCTGAATCTGGCACGATATATGCTCTTTTGAAGCTGCAAATGAAACGGAAATCGTAAGCACAGGAGGTGTAAAATGGGTATTTTCACAAGATTTCGAGATATTATCAGTTCAAACATAAACGCCATGTTAGACCGGGCTGAAGACCCGGAGAAATTGATTAAACTGATGATTCGAGAGATGGAAGACACGCTGGTGGAGCTAAAGGCTGCGTGCGCCGGTGTAATGGCCGACAGCAAGAAGGTTCAGCGGCAGCTGGACGAGGTTGCAGACCGGGCCAAGCAATGGGAAGAAAAGGCGGCATTAGCCGTCAGCAAGGGTCGTGACGATCTTGCCCGGGAAGCGTTGCTTGAAAAACGCCGCTATACACGACGGGAAGATTCTCTGAACGATGAATATGCCGAGCTCAGCATCATAATCGAGCAATACCATGATGATATCCGTCAACTGGAGGAAAAACTCAAATCGGCTCGCGATAAACAGCGCCTTCTGGTTCAGCGCCACATTCATGCCAGGAGAAAAATCCGCGCCCAGCAGGATATCCGGCGAATGGACAGCAACGACGCTTTGTTCAAATTCGAAGAACTTGAAAGCCGAATCGATCGCATGGAGACCGAAGCGGATCTGGTCAATTTCGGCAAAAAAAGCAATCTTGAAGAACAGCTTGACAAACTTTCCGTTGATGATGAAATAGAAGCCGAACTGCATGCGCTCAAAAGGCCCCCGACGACAGATGAAAACCAGACGGTCTAACGCCCGTCTGCCAGAACGGGTGCCGCGAGCTAGGACCTTGCTGAAAAAGTCGGTTCGCACTCAAACAACAATCTTGACAAGGAAGGACAACACGGCATGCATGGCGCTTTCATCGTAACCATCGTTTTCGGCGGTATTGTTCTGTCGCTGGCGGTCATTGGAGCCACTCTTCTTATGGCCATCCGGATTCTCAAAGGCGGGGTAACCCGAAAACAGCAGCAATACGATGCCGATGAAGCCAAAATGATTCAGGAGATTTATCAGGGATTGTCGCGTATGGAAGAGCGCGTCGAATCACTGGAAACAATCCTTCTTGACCGCAAAAAAGGAACCGCTGCAAATGAAACGAACAGATAAAATACAACAAAAAGGGCTGTACCGTTCGCGCCAGGGCGCAATTTTAGGGGTTTGCCGCGGTATTGCCCAATACTTCGACTTTTCCGTTTTCTGGACCCGGGCCATCGCCCTGATTCTGCTGCTTGTCACCGGGTTCTGGCCTATCACGGGATTGTATCTTCTGGCAGCGCTGCTGATGAAACCCGAACCGGTTATACCGATCCGCGACGACGCCGAGCAAGAATTCTATGACAGCTATACCCACTCGCGTCACAGCGCGGTCCAGCGCCTGAAACGCCGGTTTGAAAAACTGGAACGCCGGATTCAACGCATGGAACACACGGTCACGTCATCGGAATTTGACTGGGATCAACGGCTAAACAGCTGATGTATCCCGCCTGCCAGGTTTCTCACCCTTTAATAATTGTCAGAAATATGTTCCGTATCGGCAAATCTCAGATTATAGCAATTGTCAAAATTCCGTTCCGTTTAGAGCACAAGGTTTGGTCGGCAATTCATAGAGATAGTGGACGACACGTGATGATGGCAGATACTGGATACTCGATACTGGATCGATGAATCCTGTCTATATTATAAAGGTTAGAGCGAAGCGATACATTGATCCGGTATCCTGAATCTTGTATCCAGCATCTCATCTAAAACTCCAAAATTTACAATAATAGATAAGCCATGGATAACGGAACATATTTATGACAACCACTATAACTAGTGTGTTGAACTTTGCGTGAAGTCGAGCTAGCGGTGGCTGTGCCCGAAATACAGAACTTCGAATTCCTGCAACAGTTCCCTGAGGATTTTCACCTGGCCAAGATCCGTGGTCTGTTTGCACTTCATTGCTGCTATCAGCATTTTGTGGAGCACAGTCACTTTCCGGGTATATCTTGCGGCATCCGGCTTGATTCGCTGGGTCATGAAGTATTGCCAGACAATGTGCTGGATCTTTGCGGCATGTTCATCCTTGTTGGTGACCCAACGCACGATCTGATTGTGGTTGACCGGAGTTGCGCTGCTGAGTTCCGTAATTTTTTTCATCGACTTTTCAACCGTAGTTGTATGTTCGGCAATCAGATCCGCCCGCAGTTGATCATCGTAAATGCCGCAGGGCACCTCACAGTGGGCGGCGGCAATGGTGGCGGTCAGCAAAATTGCAGACAGCACAAAGAAAACCGAAGATAATCTTGGCAGTATCATAAGCATCCTCTCTTAATACGAAACCGTCCCGGGTTGCGCTTCTTGTTCCGGCTCGCAGCTGAGATAATCAAAGTCTGCAGCATAGTCAGTAAGTTTGTTCAACATTTTTTTGCGTTGCCTGGGTGTCAGCTGCCGGTCAATTTCCACAAACAGCGCTATGGTCTGCGCAATGTTGTACTCAATGTCTTTCTGATAGGCCGGCGATCGTAAATGCTCCGGATAAACAAGCAATTCGTATGCGCTGCGTCTGAAATAAACCTCGTCAGTGCGTTGCTGGAAAAGCTGTCGGTAGGCATTTTGTGCTTTGCGGCGATGGGCCATCCAATCAGCTGCGGTGGGCCTCAAACGGCTACTCCACTCGGCCACGGATTGTTTTTGTTCTTCCGAAAGCGGGCCAATCCAGCGTTTCACCCTTTTGATAATGCGCTTTTGGCGGTTTTTGTCGGCCATCTCAGCATCCACATTCACATATTTTTTTTCCATTTTCAGGTTTTGCTCTTCCAAATTCGAAAAAAGCTCTTCAGCCTGGGCATCAGACACCGTCAGCAGAAAGTCGGTAATGTCCGGGCTGATCTGATGCATCAGCTCCTTGCCAAACTGCTTAATTTCTAACCAGAATTTTTCCGCCCTCTCATAGGTGATCGGATCATTGGGGTTCTCCAGGTCGCGGTGAAGTTCACGTAGCCACCGGGCGTAGTATTTCAGCTGGGTGCTGCAATGCCAGTGCAGCTGCTGGCGAATACTTTCTTTGACGTAAGTGCTCTGGTGGCTGTTGAGTGAAAAATAGTCGTTCATGTACCAGGGAATTATCCAGTCCAGATGCGGGTAAAGAATACGCGGCCCGCATCCTGCCAGCACCATACTGATACATAAAATGGCAATGATTTTCCTCATAAAATAACCATAAGAATGCCCCCGCACTTTTCAACCAAAAAACAGCAAGGTTATTTTGGATAAAGAGAATTTAATCGCCCGGCAATTCTACAGTTACGGCGGGCCGGTGGAGGAATTCATTTGACTTCCGACAGGTTTGTATTACCAATATAAATAACACCCGAACCAAGGAGATTCAGCATGCTGATCGACCGATTTTTTGATAGGGGCAGAAAATTCCTCGGCTGCCGGTATCCGATCATGTGCGGCGCCATGACCTGGGTGAGTGACCCGAAGCTGGTCACCGCCGTGGGCAATGCCGGAGGATTCGGATTGTTGGCCGGCGGGAATGCACCGCTGGAGGTTTTGGAAAAGCAGATTATTGAAACCACCCAACTGTCGAAAAATCCTTTCGGCGTCAACCTCATTACCCTGGCCCCGGTTTATAAAGATCAGCTGGATCTGGTCTGCCGCATGAACTGCCGGTTTATCGTATTTGCCGGTGGAATCCCCAAACTAAAAGAAATGGAGCAGGCCAAAAATTCCGGTGCAAAAGTGATCTGCTTTGCACCGACCGCCCTGCTGGCTCACAAACTCATCGAAAGAGGCGCGGATGCGTTGATACTCGAAGGTTCGGAAGCCGGCGGCCATATCGGTCCAGTGGCACTGTCCGTGCTGATTCAGCAGATACTGTTCGAAGTTGAAGATGTGCCGATTTTTATTGCCGGTGGCATTGCTACCGGGCGCATGCTGGGCCATCTGCTGATGATGGGTGCCGCCGGGATCCAGATGGGCACCCGATTCGTGATGGCTGAAGAATGCAACGCTCACGAAAACTTTAAGAAGGTGTTTGAACGCGCGAGAGCCCGGGACGCTATGGCAACGCCCCAGTTTGACAGCCGATTGCCGGTGATCCCTGTGCGTGCGTTAAAAAATGAAGGCACCATCGAGTTCGGCAAGCTCCAGCTGGAACTGCTCTACAAACTGGACAACCACCTGATGGAGCGCGAAGAAGCGCAGTTTGAGGTTGAAAAGTTCTGGGTGGGCGCACTTCGCGATGCGGTAGTTGACGGTGACGTACAGCGCGGCTCATTGATGGCAGGACAATCGGTGGGGCTGGTGGACAGGATTCAGCCTCTGCAGTCAATCATCGCCGAAATGATCGACGAGGCCGAGGCTGAGTTGCAGCGGCGTAAAAAAATCATCGACGATTCGAGCGTTTAGAAAAATCGGCGTTTGGCGCAGGGCATCGAAACCGTTGCCGGATCGCGTCGCACCGCAACTGCCAGTCATTACCGGCCGAAACCATCTGTTCAGTAAAAGCTTTGGACAAACCGCACTTTATAATTGGGGGATTCGGCAATCATACCAGGGCGAATAATCCCGGTGATTACCAAATAAACAAAACTATGATTGAGGAGAAAAACGATGATTAAAATTAAAACCTTCACCAGTCCGTTGAAAGTGTTTCATGTAAAAGAAGAACTCGAAGATCTAGACCAAAATGTAAACCGCTTTATCGAAGAAAACAACGTCCAAAATGTGATATCAGTCAACGATGCCACAACCACCGATGATACCGGCGCCAGCATCGGCATTATTCGCGTGGTAGCTTACGAATAGGCCGCTCCGGATGCCATCATTCAGAAAAAATGGGAGATGCGATCAGTTTATAAAAAATATGTTTCGATTAGCAGTGGCGGATGAAACAATAGAAAATCCGCCGGGTCCCCTTCTTCTTAGAACAGGGACAGGTGGATTAACAACAGGGCTATTCGGAACAGATATATGACACTAGCTAAAATGCTCACCCGGCTTAGTGCTTCGATTCGCAATTTCGGCTACGTATGCTTGGATAGAGAATCACTAATATAGCTCACTCGGCTCGGCTGCTTTCGACAGGCTCAAGCCCTGAGCTTGCCGAAGGGAGCTCGTCGCAGGCAGCACTAAGTCCTGAGTGAATAAATACGGTATCGTATTTATGAATCGATGGACTTAGGGTTCACGAAAAAATAAATTCACAAATATAGGCGTTGCGACGCCCGTTGGGCAAGGCGCGAAAACGTAGGAATATCGATATATTCCGAGTTTTCGCAACCCTGCCAGACTGGATGCATCAACATATATAAAATGTTGTGATGCATCGGTGCATAAAATGTGAATTTGTTTTTGAGTGAGCCCTTAGCTAAGTGCACCCAAGGCAGCGCTAATCCTGAGAACCCCGGTTGCCTTCGACATGCGCTCAGGCTGAAAGCAGCTCAAATCGAGGGCAGACCGAATGTAGCCCGGCAGAACACTCAGAGCTAAGGATGATCGAAGTCTAATTGAATACGTAAGCGTATTGATGAATCGAAGGACTTGGCAATCTCTCCCCGATTTTATGATCAAACCTCACAGCAGTCATTAAAGTATTCCAGCGCCGCCTCCACCGTATCGAAAATCAACCAATCCAGCCAAATCGTTTTTCCGGCCTTTTTACGTATCCGCTTGATTGTGGTGCCGCCCTGGTATTCAAAATAATCATAATATGTGGCATAAATTTCAAGTTTGGTCATCTCGATAGCCCTCCTCTTGAACAAAATAAATCCCTGTGCATTGTGCTCGATGCCGCCAGCCGCCTGAAACCAATCAGCGAAGCTCATCGATACTTAATGGTTTACCGCAGGACGGGCATCTGCTCAACTTAAACCCGTTGCGATGGATAGTGGACCAGAAAACCGTGTGACATTGTGATTCGGAAAACAAATATTGAACCCAGATTGGAAACCCGCATTTACAGAAACGCTGTTGCATAATCTCCTCCTTTTGTTAATTACAATGCTTTTTTGTTAATATTTATCAACATACAAGGCAAAAAAAATTCCTACCTGAACTCCCGGCCGACCCAGATCACCTTGCCGATAATCCGAATGCTTTCGCAGTCACTGCTCTGAAGGTAAATTGGGGCATAATCTTTGTTATCACTTAGCAGCACCAGTTTGTTGGGATGCTTTTCGATTCTTTTAACCAGAATTGTGTCATCGACGCCGACCGCAAATACGGCGCCGGCAATGATATCTTTTTGGGATTCATCGATCAACACGGTATCACCATCTTTGAGCTCGGGCTCCATGCTGTTGCCGAATATGTCCATCAGCACCATTCGATTCGGATTCCCCTTGGACCAAATCCATTCCTTTTGAAAGGCATAATATCCCTGTATTTCAGATCCGACCTCAAAGGATCCTCCGCCGGCACTGAGCCTGGCTTTGACTTTGGGAATATTTTTAAACTCGGTTTCTTCATCCCCGGAAGGTCTTAAGTACTGTCGGCCATCGCCGGTTTCAAGCCAATCCGGATTTAAGCCATAGATGCGAAAGAGCTGCAGGACCCATTTGGCCGGCACGGAATTTTTCTTGCGGGCCTGGGTAATAGCCGATCGGTTGATTTGCATTATCGACGCCAGCTCTGTTTGGGATTGAATCCCCGTGGATCGGTAAACGCGCTGTAGAAATGATTCAAATTTATTTTTTTTCATCGTGGCACCAGGTTTTTAAAAAATTAAAATTCGAAAATATCATGGTTTGTTAAAATTTATTAACATATGATTTTATCTTATGCAACACTTTTTTTAAATTTATTAGTCATAAAGAAATCGAATCAACACCGACATTCCTGATTACCACGGTGCAGCAATAATCGGATAGTATTGTCTTTAGTTTCTTCAGTGGTTAATTTGATTTAATACCTCAATTTCGTTGGAATTTTGTTTGCTATGCCACCCATAAACCGTATTGATATCAGAACCAGTTCATCGGAACTGCCACAACGCGCTGGATACGACGCCATGGCATGTGCACGCAGCACTGTCCGCAGGCTGGGAATCTGGGGCAAAAACCAGCAGATGGGCAACCGGTGGTCTGTCGGCTGCATCGCGCTTGAGATTACACAGCGCTGCAACCTGAACTGCACGGCATGCTATCTCTCCCAAAACGCAGAATCCATCAAAGATCCGCCGCTTGAAGAAATCTTTGCACGAATTGATCAGATCTACCGGTATTACGGCAGAAATACCAATGTCCAGGTTACCGGCGGCGAACCCACCGTGCGTAACCCTAGCGAATTGTTGGCCATCGTGCGTCGGGTGCACGAGCGGCACATGCACCCGACGTTGATGACCAATGGTATTCAACTTACCCGGCCTGCGCTGATGGATCTGGTAAAGGCAGGTCTGACGGATATCGCCTTCCATGTCGATACCACCCAACACAGAGATGGGTACCCTTCTGAGACCGCCCTAAATCAAATTCGCCGTCAGTATATTGAAATGACCCGGGGGCTTCCGTTGAGTGTTTATTTCAACACCACCGTCTACAAAGACAATTTTCACGAGATACCAGCTCTCGTTCGTTTTTTTCGCCAGCAAGCCGATATCGTGCGCATCACCGCCTTCCAGCTTCAGGCAGATACCGGTCGCGGAATCCAGGGCAAACGCGATGCCGCCATTACCCAACAGAGGGTTTTGGAACAGATAGAAACCGGCTCTGGAACAACCGTGAATTTTAACAACCTGATCATCGGAAACCCGCGCTGCAACCGTTGCGGAATATGTCTGGCGGTCAATGGAAATCTTTACGACCTACTGGATGATCCGCGTTTGGTAAAGCTCATTCATGCTGCAACTCCCGACATCGCATGGCTGCGGAATCGACCTCGCACAACCGTTGGTTTATTCCTACGCTGGCTGGTTCGTCATCCAATTAATATTGTCCCCGTGGGTCGTTGGGGACTTCGCAAGCTGTGGAATTTAAAAAAAGACCTGCTGAGTGCCCGCGGTCGACTTCATGCACTGGCATTTCTGGTGCACGGCTTCATGGATGCAGACGCGCTTGACTTCGACCGGGTTGAATCCTGCGCGTTTAAGACTATGACCGACACCGGTCCGGTTTGCATGTGTGTGTACAACGCCAACCGTAAGGAGTATATCTTAGATTCGACCAAATGAGCAGATGGTCGTTAAATGAACCGGCTGCCGTAGGCAAGTATCTGCCGCGATAATTATTTCAGGCGCCGGGAGTATCTTGAACACTTGTCGAAGTCTTATGTTTTTTTGCCACCTAACAGCGGCGGAGACCGCAGCCACCAAAGGTGGAATTCAGACGGGGCCGGTATTCAAGCCACAGGGCTTAAATAAAAGCCTGGAGGCACGGGGTCAAAAAACCCCCTTATCTCTCAATTATTTAATCTTCAACAGAACAACGGCACTAAAGGAGAAAGTAACTCAGCATGGGTCAAATGAAAAGAAGTATTATCGCCCTAGTCTTGCTGGCAGTGCTTTATGCCTGCACCCCTTCTGCTCGAGTACCGGATTCCGAGCAGATCCCACCCGGCGAAGCCATCAAGCGCTGGGCCAAAGTATTGAAAACTTACGTCGATAACAGCGGCCGTGTGGATTTTGCAGGCCTTGCGGCTGATCCGGCTGACTTGTACAGCTATGTTAATTATATCTCCCGCGTCAGTCCAGGTTCCCAACCCGGGCAGTTTCCGGATCGACCTACCAGGCTAGCGTATTACATAAACTCTTATAATGCATTGTCCATGTATAATGTGCTGGAATCCGATATACCGGACTCACTGGCTGGATTTGAAAAGATCCGCTTTTTCCTTCTCAAGCGGTTTACCATTGGGGGCAAGCCGATGTCGCTCTATACTTATGAACAACAGATTATCCGGAGCGAGGGTGATGAACGGGTGCACTTTGCATTGAACTGCATGACGATGAGCTGCCCCCGTTTACCCCGGTCCCCGTTCACAGCGGATCATCTCGATGATCAGTTGCAAAAGGCGACAATCGAATTCTTTACCGCACCACGCAATCTGCACCTGGATCATGATAGCCAAACCGTTCACGTCTCAGACATACTGCGCTTTTACGAGGAAGACTTTTTAGCCCGCAGCAATTCCTTGATCGAGTATATCAACAAGTATCACCCAGAAAATATTCCAACATATTATAAGGTAACATTTATAAAGTATAATTGGACCGTCAATCGGCTGGACAAGCAAACCAGCGGTGTTATCTTAAAGGCATGTCGGCCGGAAGCCTTCCGTAATTATACCGAATAATTTGCATCGCACCGGTACACAACCACGCATTTTTCAATCTATTTTGCCGTCGCAATTTCGGCAACTTCTGGACAAAAATCTGGAGATGACGACTGATGGGAAGCAGACCCACCTATAAAGAGCTTGAAAATATGGTTCAACGCCTTGAATTAGAGACGCAACAGCGTCTACATGCTGAACGCGCCTTGCGCCAGACCGAGGCCATGGCGCGCGCCTTGCTGAACGCATCGGCCGACGTGGCAATTCTTATCAATCCCGCCGGAATCATTTTTTCCGCCAATGAAAATGCCTTTGAATTACTCGGCCCTAAAACTGGAATATTGATTCGACGGAAACTCTACGATCTCCTGCCGCCGGTAGCCGTGCCACATATAAAATCGCGGATTGATGCCGTGGTTCAAACCGGCGAACCGCTGCAATTCGAAGGGGATTTGAGGTCCCGCCGGTTTCGCCACACCGTCTATCCGGTTTTCAACCGGCGCGGGAAAGTCAATAAGTTGGCCATTTATTGCCGGGACATTACCGCAAAGCGAAAGGCCGCAGAAGCACTGCGTGAAAGTGAAGAAATGTTTCGCCGTATCAGCGCCTCTGCCCAGGATGCAATTATCATGATGGACGGCAGCGGCAATATATCCTACTGGAATGAAGCCGCTGAAAGAATATTCGGTTATTCCAAATCGGAAGTGATCGGTCGGCCGCTGCATCACCTATTGGTCCCGGAGCGACATCGGAAATCTTTCCAGAAAGCATCAGGCAAGTTCAAGGAAACCGGCCAAGGGGCTGCCATCGGAAAAACGCTTGAATTAGAGGCACTGCGAAGCAGCGGTGAGGAGTTTCCGATCGAACTTTCACTTTCTTCGTTCAAACATAAGGAACAATGGCATGCCTTGGGCATTGTCAGGGATATATCCGAGCGTAAAGTTGCCGAAAAAGAGCGCCTGCAAAAAGAAAAATTGATGGGTGTGCTGGAGATGGCCGGTGCGGCAAGCCACGAATTAAACCAACCTTTGCAGATCGTTTCCGGTTATGCCGAACTCTTGTCGGAGAGCATTATTGAGGACCACCCCTTTCACGCGCCGATAAAAAACATCAAAAAGCAGTGCAAACGAATGGGTGACCTCACAAACAAAATTATGCGAATTACAAAATACGAGACTGTTGAATACATCAACGGATTTAAAATCATCGATATTCACAAAGCTTCCAAAAAGAAGTAGTCCGAATTGAAGGTGACCAGATGAGTAGCGATACAGGATGCATGCGACGGCAGGCGCAACCTGCCATAATTGGGATCTTCGATGGTGGTGACTAATAAATTCATCAACCGTGGATTATCAGACAATGACCTGGACTTTCTTGCAGAAACAGTATCACCCGAAGTTAGCGATAGATCTCGTTTGAAACAGATCATTCAAGATGATCAAGACTTCAGGAATGCCTTTCTGACCGACAATACGATTTTCAGGCGTCTGATGGATGACGATGAAGCGTTGCTGCGTATATCGCCCGCTTTATTTTTTGAGATACTGCTGCGCAAGGGGACGCAAGATCTGGGGGCGCGCAGCTATACGATGGAAGTATCCGGCACTTTACAAATTCCGGTCTTTGACACGGCCGTGGTGGTGGAATTGCTGGCCGATGACAATGTACTGTTGTACCTGGCACATATGCTGTCGACCTTTACCAGAGTCGAAAGTTATACCTTTTCTGTTCGAATTGGGCCTGGAATCTGGCAGAAAATTCGCTTCAATGATATGGATTTAATGAGCCTGCGGCAATTTTCAGAGGCAGTAGCGGAAGAACACCGACTTGGACTGTACAAACGCATAGCAGATGTCTGTCTGTTCGTTCTGGGAATTTTCCCGGACTATGCCGAAAAGAACACTCGCTATCCGTTATCGGGAAAACCCCGACCCCATCTTCCCGGCCAGCAGAGGATCAGCCCGAAGCAGTATGAAAAGGAAGGTCGCCGGTTTTATGAGCTGGCCGCCGATCATCCCACCGCTATAGACCTGCAGCTTTCGGATGTATTCCGAACGCTGCATCAAAATTTCCAAAAAGCGCGTAAACCGTTGAATTTCATTACCGAGCATTATCTTCGATATCGGCGCAGTTATGTATTTGGTTGATAACTGCTTATTGTGATCATCAGCAATATGTTCCACTAGAATCTGCTGTTGTTTATTGAAAAGCATTGCGGGCGGATTTAGAACGACTCGACTGAACTCGTCGAAGTCCCGCCCCTACACGGCTGGTCTTCGTTGCCCAATCGGTATGAAATTATGACAACTGCTGTAAAACTATTGGTGGTTGTTCTCCGGATTCCAGCGCCGGTGCCGACCTACTCTTTGGCGGCGTGCGGCAGTCCGCATCAATATATTTTATCAATCTATCTGCACAGCCATCAAGCTTCGACAGCCGCGCGGTTGAAGATATCCTTCCACTGAGCGTAAGGGATATTTTTAATTTCTTTCAGGTCGCAGGCCGGTATCAGACCTACGGTAGAATTCGGTACATAATACCCTTGCTGCCCCTTGTTCGGACCATCTTCAAGCACCCAACCATCCTGCAGCGCGATTTTTTTACCGAAGATTCGCTTTGCATCTGTGCTATAAACGCTAGTATCAGACGGCTGGAATATGGCTTCAAAATACATTGCAACCCTCCTTTATAAAAATCCGGCGGTGTTGCAGTAGCACCGCCGGAATAGATATCTTTAAGCTTTTATTTGATTTTTGCCCGCACATGGCGGTCCCCCTCTACCCGCTGTGTATTTAATTGCACTGTGATGGGAATAACGCGGGGAAAATACGCTATCAACGGAATTTATTTATTAACCATAAAAAAAATCAGATGTCAAAGAAAATCTGATTTCTTTCAACAATAAGCTCAATAGAATTTAACATAAGCTCACAAGAATCTCCCGTCAATGCCTGTCCGGATTTTGTCTTCTCAATCTAATTGTTGGTCGGGCAAATACCCGGCTTTATTGCACCAAACCTTTCTCAAGCGCGTATTGCCATTCCTTGATCAGCTTTTCACGGTGCTGGACGACCCAATCTTCACCGTTCAATTCGGCAAGATCGTGAATCCTGATACACAGCTTGCGCAATTGTCGGACGTCACCGGGAAGACGGTCGGTATCCAGCAATGCGTACACCTTTTCAAGCGAATATGGATCCATGTTCGTCAGCAGAGTTAAATTTGAAAATATAAGTCCCGCAGAAGATGAGCGGAAATGGCTGAATCAGGGTTTCCGGAGTAAATTATCAGTGAACATTATCATCCAGAAGGTTTTGAATGGTGGTATTGTCAAACACATCCAACATGGCCTTGTGGGCTTTGGCCCACATCGGCAAAAAGACGCAATCACCTTTTAATTCGTAGTCATCTTTTACAATACAGGAAACGCAGTGAAGCGATTCAACCGTTTCCATATGCCGCAGAATGTCTCCGACCGAAATGTTGTCCGGGGGTCGCATCAAAAAATAACCACCCTGATAACCGCGCTTGGTGGCAACGATTCCGCTGCGCTTTAGCTGTACCATGATCACTTCAAGAAATCGCGGGGGAATTTTCTGAACAGAGGCTATCTCAGCACCTTTAATAGGGCCTTGATTACGACGCCTGGCAAGTTCGTAAACAGCCCGAATGGCATATTGGTTTTTTTGAGTGATCAGCATGGGTCGACCCATCCGCATCGATTGTTGAACCGAGGCGATAATGCTGCCTATAACGGCTAAAACTTTATTGAAACTCAGCCGATGTGTCAATATGATATTTAACCCAACGAATTTCAGTCGACATGCAAACCATTGGTGATCAGTAATTTTACAAATGATTCTTAATTATGCTATAGTGGCGGCGCTGGTTGTTTTTCAGGTCGAGATCCGCAAGGCATTAACTATCTGCCACAGTTTGCAGAATCGATTACTATCGTCAATGCGACCGAGAGAGGAGGAAAAAATGCACCTGAAAAAAGCGGCTGTAATTCTGTTTGCCATTTGGGCAGCAGTTGCTTTAATCAGCTGTGCCCGTAATTCAAAAAGAACCAAGCCTGATTTAGAAGTTTCTTTGGTATATCTAAAGAACAACATTCACGGTCAAAAAAAATTTCAAGGCGATACGTATTCTATCAGGGCCAGTTATGCAAACTGGGTCGGCATTTATGCTGATCACAGCATTATACCGGTGAATACACCGGTAGAAGTTGGAGAGTACCGCCAAGGATTTTTACTCACAGCGGCCACCGACGGAACCCGGATCTATTTCGAATACCGCAGTGCCAACATGCAGGGAATGCCGGTGGAAGAATATATCAAGCTTATTACCTCACCTGACAAAGTTTCACTGAAGCATCTTTCCAGAATCGATCAGAAGGGCATCTCCGACGGAAAGGCTTACCCGGGTATGAGCAAAGAAGGTGTTCGTATAGCTCTCGGATATCCGGCCTTACATTACACCCCGTCGCTGAATGAGAACGTCTGGACATACTGGTATGACCGATTCCAGGCCATGACGATTACTTTTGGCGAGAACGGAAAAGTCAAAACGATTAGATAATCGTTGTTGGCAGAAAGCCGATGCCCGCTATAAAAATTAAGATCAACAAAATATACCCGTAAGATTCGCCGGCGAGGACTCGGGTAAAACCGGCTCCCGCTAGTGTTATCAGCAATACTATTCACATTCATAATTACGAGAACATATTACTTTCGACTTTCGTCTCTTTGAATTTCAGCTTCCATAGTCATTTGAAAAAAATGTCATTGTATATACGAAATCACTGCTGTCCGGTTAAAATTTTTTAAATAGCACTTAACCTATTGAAACATTTTGATATATAGCTAAAAGTGGAAGGGATCGATTTGAAATTGCTGTAACCGAGGTT
>Ga0126326_1000218_pt1 | contig 24382 bp, 23 predicted proteins | sample InaspJWI67metaG_FD_94485 | JGI IMG/M metagenome (GOLD analysis project Ga0126326, IMG submission 94485) | Marine gutless worms symbiont microbial communities from Oahu, Hawaii - Inanidrilus sp. 1 OAHU.JWI-67 metaG | ecosystem: Host-associated > Annelida > Digestive system > Unclassified | place... | reverse complement strand
TTATCCTGGTTCATGGGTGGTGTATCCTTTCCTTTTTAGTGTGGCCGGTTGACTGCTGCTAACAATCTACCGGTGGATACACCGCCTTTTCCTTTAAACACAACTTTTAAATATAACTCAAACCGAACTTGCGGTAAATATAATAAACATTTATGGCTCCCCGGTTCATCTAACTAAAACCCTCATGAATCTCGTAAGCAATGCAGCAGAAGCAATGCCTGATACTGGAGAAATAACCATATCCACAGAATTTCGCTATATTGACAGTCCTGTCAATGGTTATGCTGAAATCAAAGAAGGCGATTATATCCTGCTAAAAGTAGCTGATAGTGGGATTGGCATCTCTTCAGCAGATAGGGAACGGATATTTGAACCTTTTTATACCAAAAAAGTGATGGGTCGCAGCGGTACAGGATTGGGGATGGCGGTGGTTTGGGGAACGGTAAAAGATCATCGGGGACATATTGACGTTCAAAGCACTGAAGGAAAGGGTACTACCTTTACACTCTATTTTCCTGCAACAAGGGAAAAAACCACCTTCGAACCGACCGAAATAAGCCTGAAAGACTATAAGGGTCGCGGAGAATCCATTTTAGTTGTGGATGATGTCAAAGAGCAAAGAGAAATAGCAACGCGTATCCTGTCCGAATTAGGCTATAGTGTGACCTCGGTTTCAAGCGGTGAAAAAGCTGTCGAATATTTACAGAATAATTCTGCCGATCTATTGATTTTAGATATGATTATGGACCCCGGAATGGATGGACTTGCGACTTATAGGCGAATTCTTCAAATTCACCCTCACCAGAAAGCCCTCATAGCCAGCGGATTTTCTGAAACAGACCGTGTCAAGGCGGCCCAAAAATTAGGGGCAGGCGATTATATTAAAAAGCCTTATACATTGAAAAGTATCGGTATGACGATAAAAATGGAATTGGAAAAATGAAGTCAAGTGGTGATCCACCAGGGCAAGCACAAAGATCTCTTTTGACGTAATTTCAGACACATAAAGCCAATCAAAACGCTGGATATATCTCCGGTTACGAAACCTTATTTATTATTTAAATAGAAATGTTCCCATTCCGACAAAAAGCCTTGACATTTCCGGGACATTCCACCTAACATAGGCGCGCTTTGATGACGAAAAATGCAATTCGACAAGGAGAGGATTTAGCATATGGGTGAACCAATCAAGGTAGGTAAAAGAGACCGCAAGATTGCAATCTCCCCTGAGATGGCGGATGTTTGCTTGACATGCGGAACATGTGCCAGCGGTTGTCCTGCAACCAACCTGGTCCCCGGATGGGATCCCAGGAAGGCAATACGAGCGATGGTTTTAGGTTTGGAGCAAGAGGTCGTAGATTCAAAATGGCCCTGGGTTTGTACGCTATGCGGCCGGTGCCAGTATGCATGCCCTATGGGGGTTCAGTTGTTGAAGACCTTCCGCGGATGTCGCGCACGGCGGGAACGTGACGGAGTGCCGGGCCCCTTGCACAAGGGTGTCGTGATGAATTATGAAAGGGGCAATAACCTTGGCATCCCCAAAGATGACTTTCTGTTCTTGCTGGCGGACATGAGCGTGGAAATGGAGGAGGACGAAGAGGAGCCCTGCCCCGGTTTCTACGTACCGGTGGACAAGGAAGACGCCAACATCATCGTCACCATAAACTCCAAAGAACCCTTCGGCGAGCCGGACGATATGAAGTTCTGGTGGAAAATATTCTATGCCGCCAAGGAAAGCTGGACGGTAGCCTCTGAAAACTGGGAAGGCGTCAACTGGGGCCTGTTTTCAGGGGACGATGCTAACATGAAAATCCAGGTCGAACGGGTCCTGGAAAATGCACGCAGGCTGAAGGCAAAAACAATTTTATACCCCGAATGAGGGCACGCCTACTTTGCAACCCGGTTCGGGTTCCAAAATTGGTTTCCGGAAGCTTATGATGAATTCAGAGTCGTCAGCGTTTTTGAACTGCTCAAAGAATATATCGAAACCGGCCGTATCAAAATTGATAAGTCAAAGCATCCGATGCCCGTCACCCTGCATGATCCATGCAATTACGTTCGCAAATCCCAGATGACATTCGGGGATCATCACGGCGAAACGGCGCGCTGGATCGTAAAACAGGTCTGTGACAAATTCGTGGATATGGTGGACGATCCGATGAACAACCTCTGCTGTGGCGCCGGCGGTGGCGCCTGGGCTATGCCCTACACCGAGGAACGGTTAGCTTACGGCAAGCATAAAGCAGACCAGGTCAAAGCCACCGGGGCCGAACTGGTCATTGCCCCGTGCCACAATTGCCGTGACCAAATCATGAAAGGACTGGCCAAAGAATTCGATATGGGCAATTACAAAGAAACCATGTACATCTGGGAACTGGTGTCAGAGGCGCTCATCCTCGAACCCTGGGATGAGGAAGAGGTCGAAAAGGCCCACGCCGAACGGGATGCCCAGAATGAAAAATTCGGCATCGATCTGGATGACATGGAATGGTAACGGTTTAGTGTAGGACAGCCAACCTGACTGAATCCTTTCAACCCGGTGGAACGCCAGGTTCCACCGGGTTTTTATATTCCAATTCACGCTTAAAAATTTCGTTTACTTATGATGCCGCCGATGCTATTGATTGAGCAAAACTGCGGTCTAACGGACCAACTGCTATTTTTTTTGTGGTGAACCTGCGAAAACAGTTTGATCAGGGAGGAAAAGATGTCAAAGCGGAAATATAAAGTGAAAGCCGAATGCCCGGAATGCGCCTGTGGAGACGTGACCTTTTTAGGTCCGGAAAAACTGCGTGAAAAATTTATCGGTAACGAGGAAGAAATTGATATCCTTTGTCCGCACTGCGGAACCGAACTCAAGGGCCACTTCGAGGAAGAGGGGGAATAACCCGTTACCAAATCGTTATATTGCATAACATTATGCCTTTTAACACTGTCTCAACAGGTGTCCGGTCGCAAATTACGAACCGATGAAACCGTAATTTGGGATCGGACACCTGTTTGTGCTTTAAGTGCCTTTACTTGCCCTGCATTTTTCATATCCTGAAGCCTGTTCCAGTATCGCATCGATTTTGGCATTGATCTGCTCATCGCTGCTGTGCTTCAGGGTGATCGCTCTGGCCGGACATTCGCAGATGCAGATACCGCAACCGCGGCAATCTGACGGCGGGATCTCGGACACACCATCATTATTTATATACGGAGCAGCATAGGGACAAACGCGGACGCATGCCAGGCAGGCGACGCACAGGTCTGGATTTACAACGGCTACGGAGGCTGGTGTCGTCAATTCTTCCTTGCACAGAATTTTCACTGCCTGCTGGGCGGCAGCTTTGGCCATGATAATCGATTCCTTAATGAACCTGGGGCTGTGCGCTAAACCGGCCAGGAAAATGCCGGGGGTTGCAAAATCCAGCGGTCGCAGTTTCACATGGGCTTCGAGAAAAAAGCCGGCGTCGGTGCGGGGCAGCTTGAGGAGTTGTGCCATGGACCTTGCGCCGGCATTGGACCGGATACCGGCGCTGAGAACCACCAAGTCCGGTTCCAGCCGAAAATCCTGATGTGAGCTTCGATCCGTAAAGTCGACCGTCAGGCCTCCGCTGTCATTGAAAACCGTTGGTTTTTCTTCCGGAATATAGCGGAAAAAAAGAACGCCTTTTTGGCGCGCCTTTAGATAATACAATTCCTTGAATCCAAAGGTTCGCAAATCACGGTAAAGCACGATGACCTGGGCCCGGGGATTGATCTCTTTGATTTTGATGCTGTTTTTTACCGCCGCCGAGCAGCATACCCGGCTGCAGTATGGAAATTCTTCGTTGCGGGACCCCACGCATTGAATCATCACAATGCGCTTGAGCCCGCCGGCCCAACCGGGATCTTGATCCATGCGCCGGGACAGTTCGACCTGGGTCAGCACACGGTCGTCCGTGCCGTAAAGATATTCGCTGGGCGTATAGGACTGACCACCGGTGGCGACCAAGACCGCGCCGTATCGAATGGGGTGTCGGCCGTCTTTTCTTTCAACAGTGCCTTCAAATGCTCCCACGTGGCCGCTGTGTTCGATGAGCTCTGAACTCAAGTAGGTGTTGATCCGGTGATGATGGGTGATCCGTTCTTTTAAATAACGGATGAGCCTTTTCGGGGAGTCGCCTTCCAAAGTCTCGGTCAGGTTGCGGGCAAAACCGCCGAGCTGATCGTCTTTTTCCACGAGGTGCACCTGAAAGCCCTGATCGGCCAGGGTCAGTGCGGCCGTCATGCCGGATATGCCGCCACCAATCACGAGGCCTTCATTCATCACGCGGTAGACACTCTCCTGCAACGGCTCTAGGTGGATCGCCCTGGCCACGCTGGCCTGGATGAGCTCGATGGATTTTTGGGTGGCTTTTTGCGGATCATTGCCATGGACCCATGAGCATTGATTGCGAATATTGGCCATTTCAAAAAGATACGGGTTCAATCCGGCCTGCCGTAATGTGTCCTGAAAAAGCGGTTCATGAGTTTTCGGTGAACAGGCCGAGACCACAATCCGATTGAGACGGTGCTTTTGAATCTCTTCGACCAGGGCCTGTTGGGTATCGGTGGCGCAGCTGAACATATAGTCCGTCACATATGCCACATGGGGCATTTGATTGACCTGCTCGACAACCCGGGGAATATCGACAACGCCCGCGATGTTCGACCCGCAATGGCAAACGAACACCCCTACCCTCGGCGCGGCTTCAATCGATTTTTCGGCTACGGCTTCGTCGGCGACGGTTTCGGTATTGCGCGCCTCACCGATTAAAGCCGAAGCTTCTGCCGCCGCTGCACCGGCCTGCATGACCGTTTCCGGGATATCTTTTGGGGTTTCAGTACCGCCGCATACATAAACGCCGGGTCGGGAAGTAGCGACCGGATCATCGCTAACCGTATTCAAAAATCCGTAAGCATTGGTGGAGATGCCCAGCCGACCGGCGAGATCGGTAAAGGCCGGCGCAGGTTTCAATCCGCTGGATAGGACCACCATATCATATTCTTCTTCGACCTTGCGGTTTAAGTGATGATCAAATGTTTCGATGATAAGGTTGTCATTCTCGGGATTCCAATATACCTGTGAAATCATGGACCGTTTGTAAGTCACGCCAACCGTCGTGCGGGCACGTTCGATATATTCATCGAATCCTTTCCCCTGGGCCCGCACATCCATAAAATAGATTGTCGTGTCGGTATCCGGCACATGACTGCGGGTAAGTATGGCCTGCTTGGCAGCATGCATACAGCAGACCGAGGAACAGAAGGGTCTGTTGCGGGCCGGATCCCGTGACATAACGCATTGGATCCAGGCCACTTTTTGGGGCACTTTCCCGTCTGATGGACGCTGCAGGTGACCGCTGTAAGGTCCGGTGGCGGAGAGTATCCGTTCATATTGCAGAGATGTGACAACGTTCGGATATCTGCCATACCCGAATTCGCCTTCCTCCGGTGTTAACGCCAGCTCGAAACCGGTCGACACCACCACTGCACCGGCATCCAGGGTAATGATCTGCGGTTTCTGGTCGAAATCTACTGCCTCGGTCGGACATATTTTTTTGCACAAGCCGCATTTCTTCTTGGTCAGGTACAGGCAGTGCTCTCCGTCGAGGGCATATTTTAACGGCACCGCCTGGGGAAAGGTCAAAAACGCGGCTTTGCGCATACCCAGTTCCCCGTTGAATGCATCGGGTACCTTCTTGGGACATTTTTCAGCGCACAGTCCGCAGGTGATGCATTTTTCGGCATCTATATAGCGTGGTTGTATTTCCACACGGGCAGCAAATTGTCCCGGTTCACCTTCCAGCTCTAGAAGCCGGCTTGAAGTGATAATATCAATGTTGGGATGGCTGGCGATTTGCACCAGCTTGGGGGAAAACATGCAAGTGGAGCAATCGTTGGTGGGAAATGTCTTGTCCAGGCGCGCCATCGTCCCACCCAGTGTATGGGATTTTTCCAGCAGGTGGACATAGAAGCCCGCATCTGCAAGATCAAGCGCGCATTGAATGCCGCCGATGCCCCCGCCGATGACGATTACTTTTCCAACCGGTTGATTTTGATTCGTATCCATATCTTATATTCGTATTAACGCAGGAAACCCTTTTCCCTCAGAAGAGGCACGGGATCTGTAAAATGCATTTTAAACAATTTATGAGCGTTCTTATTTTCTTCAAAGGCCAGCCGGACTAACTCGGTAAAATAAAAGACCGGTATGCTTTCTTTGCCGGCGTCTTTCTGTGCAATGTCCAGGTTAGTCTGACAAAGCGAACAGGAAACGACGATCGCATCGGCGCCGGTTAGACGAGCTTTGAGCAGGAGTCGGTTGGTAAGCGACTCCTGGATTTCTTTGCGCCCGATGCCGATGCTGGCCCCGCAGCAGGTCGATTTGTAGGACCAGTCCTTTACCTGGGCGCCAATGGCTTCGGAAATGCGGTCGAGCGTCTGCGGATTTTCATAGTCCGTAAAGCCGGTGATTTTCGGCGGACGAACCATCTGGCAGCCGTAGTAACACACCACACTCAGACCGTTTAATGCTGTTTTGACCCGCTGCCGGATTAGTTCGATCATGGCCGGCTCAGCCAGGAATCGCGTCATATCGTGGATCTGCAGTTCCCCGGTAACTTTCCAGGGCACATCGTATATTTTCTTCCTGATCATCAGCTGCGAGAATCGCAGCCGGTTGAAACAGTTGGCGCAGGGCGACACGATATCGAGCCCGAGTTTTTCAGCCGCTGCAATATTTCTGGCCGGCAGGGCCACGGTCATCATCTCATCCAGGCTGTGAGCGGCCGTCGCGCCGCAGCAGGACCAATCCTCTATTTCAACCAGCTCGATACCCAGATGCTTGAACACGGCCGTGATGGACCGGCCATAATCGTTGGCCATCCCTTCCAGGGAACACCCGGGGTAAAAAGACAGTTTCATCAGTAAACCTCTCCTCGCTTGCGGCGATAGACCTCTTTGATTTCCTTGATTGCCTTGGACCGTTTGGGGATCAGATGGAGTTTGCCTTTTCTCCAGAGGGCCAGCCCCAGTTGGATTTCTTTTTTCAACGTTCCCGCCTGGAGCTTTTCCTTTAGGATGCGCGGCTTGCGGTTAAATGAATTCATCAACCACAGTTCATTGACACGGCCGTATTTTAACAGCTCTTCTAGAAACGTTTGGTGAAAAATCGCCAGATGTCTTTCTTTGGGCTGGATGGATGAATGAACGGCGGTATTGCGCAAATGGTTGATAACCGTTGCCACGGATACCTCATTGGGGCAGTAAGTGGCACACATTTCACAGGAGAGACACACCCAGATCGTGGAGGAACCCAACAGTTCTTCCCGCCATCCCAGTTGAACATAACGGATTACCTGGTGCGGTTTGACATCCATATAGTGACTCACCGGACAGGAATTGGTACAGCGTTCACACTGGTAGCAGGCGGAAATATTGGCATCGGTTTCACCATTGATGCGGTTTAAAAAATGATCGCCCCGATCGCCGATCAATAATCTTTTCTTGGCAGGTTTTTCCGCGGCAGGTGTTTGTAGGGTGGTGTCGTTATTTTCGTTCATTATTAATTTCCTTTGTACCTAAAGGATCGGAATCCTCAAAAAAGGCGAGCTTGTCTTGAGATGTCACCTGTTTGATAGAACGGGCCAGGTTTTCTCTGACGGCAATATCAATGACATTTAAAAACAGCAGGGTGATTGACTTAGATCAAGAACAGGTCTTCGACTTGAAATAACCTGAAAAGAGGCAAGATGCCCATGTTCAAGCGATCCGGAACCGGCCGTTGCTATCCATGATTACACCGCAAAAACGGCTATCATTAACCGGGGCTCTTGACAACGCTTTTAATAGCGCTACAGTATTCAATATTAGAGCATAATATCAATTTCTTAAATGCCGGAATCCGCTAACATCGCGGGCAGCAGGCATGATTTGCCATGGAAAGACGGATAGTGAAATCAAGACTGATTATGGTAGCAGTAATATTGGTTCTCGGCGATTTGCTGATTCTGCAACCGGCCCTGGGAGAGCCTGTTCTTTCGGACCAGCAGAAAAAAGAACTCGTTTATAAAATGTATGCGGACTATAAGAAGGACTTTCCGACCGTAAAAGACATTTCACCCCGGAAAACCATGGAATTGATGAATAATATCGCAGTCGTTTTGGTGGATACCCGCAAACCGGCTGAAATGGAAGTCTCGATGCTGCCCAATTCCGTCACCAAAAAGAAATTTATGCACAATCCGAACCTGTATAAGGAAAAAACCGTTGTCGTCTACTGCACAGCCGGCTATCGCAGCGGTGTTTTCGCGCGGCAAATGGCTGAAAAAGGAATTACCACCTTCAATCTGCAAGGCGGCATCCTGGCCTGGACCCTGGAAGGCGGAAAGATGTACGATGCAAACGGTGAAACCAATCGGATTCACGTGTTCGGCAAGAAGTGGAACTACGCACCGGACGGCTATGAGGTCGTTGTGTTCGGATTATTCGGAATGATCTTTTGAGGAGAGGTTGAGCCGGTTAGGCCGGTTGAGCCCGTTTAGCCGGTTTAGTCGGCTGAAAACTGCCGTTATAAATCGATATACGTTTCCACTCCGCGGGAATAGTCTGTAAAATAAGGATATTAACCTTTTTATATATGCTGTAAATTGGATTCAACATCTCGAATTTTGGATTATGTATCATAACAGTTTCAACGAGCCAGCCGAATAGATCAACCAAACCGACTCAACCGGCTCAACGGGCTCAACGGGCTCAACGGGCTCAACAGGCACAACCGGCTCAACCGGCCCAACCGGCCTAACCGGCTCAGCCAGTCTGGAAACAGCAAAAAATCTGTATTTCGAACTACGATTATTTCATCGCAGGAAAGAGGAGACCCCCACATGCCCAAACCTATTTATCTGGACTACAACGCCACCACGCCGCATGATCCTGAGGTCATCGAGGCCATGCGGCCATTTCTGGAAACCGAATTCGGCAACCCTTCCAGTTCGCACTATTACGGCCTTGCGCCGAAAAGGGCCGTGGAAAACGCCCGCCGGCAGGTTGCGCATATCCTTCAATGCGAAACCCAGGAAGTTTTTTTCACCAGCGGCGGCACCGAGTCAAATAACCACGCCATACGCGGCCTTGCCCGCACCCGGCGCAATAAAGGCAATCACATCATCACCAGCGCGTTCGAGCACCCGGCGGTGCTGGAAGTTTGCAGATATCTGGAAACAGAAGGCTTTGAGACAACCTATCTGCCGGTGACCGCTGAAGGTCTCGTGGATCCGGCTGATGTGGAAAAGGCGATACGTCCCATTACCGTCCTGATCACGGTTATGCACGCCAACAACGAAGTGGGCACAGTGCAGTCCATAGAAGAAATAGCCGGCCTGGCTAAAAAGCACGGCATCATTATGCACACCGATGCCGCCCAATCGGTCGGCAAAATTCCAACCGGCGTCCGGAAGCTGGGGGTGGATCTTTTATCCGTGGCCGGGCACAAAGTCTACGCTCCCAAGGGCATCGGCGCGCTGTATGTCCGTTCGACCTTGAAACCGGAAAAATTCTGTCACGGTGCCGGTCAGGAGATGGGCTGGCGGGCCGGTACCGAAAATGTGCTGTTAATCGTGGGGCTGGGAAAGGCCTGTGAAATCGCAGCCAGGGATCTGATCAAAAACATGGACCGCATGCAAACCCTGCGGGATCGGTTGCACGAGGGGTTGATCGGCCAACTGGCGGATGTCAAACTCAACGGCCACACCCGGCAAAGACTGCCCAACACACTGAGCCTTTCGTTCAAGGATCTGGAAGCCGATCGTATATTGGATGAAATAGGTTTGAAGGTTGCCGCTTCGGCCGGTGCCGCCTGCCACTCTGACACGGTGGCGATCTCATACGTTCTGGAGACCATGCGGGTGCCGCTGGAATGGGCCAAGGGGACCCTGCGCTTCAGCGTGGGGAAAATGACGACGGAGGCAGAGATCGACGAGGCTGTGGCGGTTGTTGCAAAGACAGTCAATAAGCTGCGAAAGAAGTAAAGAATCCTGGCCCAGGACCAGGGTTTCCACGTTAAACGAAAGGAGGTTAATAATGGCCATCAGGGTGCTCATGAAACGACAAGTGCCGGAAGAAAAAATGGATGAATTGCGGAAGTTGACCGACAGCCTGCGTGTTCTAGCCATGGACCAACCCGGTTATGTTTCCGGTGAAACGCTTAAACGTATCGACAAGCCGGGAGTTAGCCTGGTAATCAGTAAATGGAAATCGCAAGGCAGCTGGCAGCGGTGGTTTGACACCCCGCAACGGGCGCAAGCGCAAAAGAAAATTGATGAATTTTTAGGTACTGCGACAAAGTATGAAATATACGATTACGACTAGTATCCGCTTACTGAACCCGGAATGCCATTCGGTCTTTTTCTTGAGCCGCGCGGGCTCAACTCCTGCAGTAACGCCGCCACGCTCTCAGAGATCCTGTTTTCCTATATCAGGTCATCCGTCATCTCCCGGCGCGCATTGCTGCCGCAGATACCTTTTGCCTCCGAATCGACCTACCGCGTAACATACGCTTTCTGCCCCACGGGTTCGCATTAATTCTCCTGCCGAATTTGCGATTATCGTCGCGAAATGGCTGCCACACGACAATCAAGCCCTTTGACAATATCTTCGGGGGCCATCTTGAGCATCACCCCGCGCTGGCCGGCATTGATGAGGATCAGATCAAAGCCCTGAATGCTTTTTTCCATCACCACCGGCAGCCGCTGTTTGGTCCCAAAAGGACTGATGCCGCCGATCAGGTATCCGGTCAGCCGTTCAGCGGTGGCCGTATCGGCCATCGCCGCTCGCTTAACCGCCAAAAATTTTGCCAAGTACTTTACATTCAACTGCCGGTGGCCCGGCATCAGCACCAGGCAGTATTGTTTGCGTTCTAGTTCGACAACCAGGGTTTTAACCGTCTGTTCGAGAGGAAAACCGGTGGCCCGGGCGGCAAACCCGGCACCCTTTTCCTGGTGGTCATACCTTACGGCCTCGAAAGGAATGCCGTTTTGTTTCAGGTATTTTATAGCGCGGGTTGACATTGCTGGTGGACAAAGCAGCCGGTTGCTGACGATTCAGGGCGCGTCGTTTGGTTTTTTATTGAATATTCAGCCAGAATAATGATAAATAATTCGACTTTCAATGGTCAGTCTATCATCATGAACAGGAAAAACAACCAGATGCAGTTATTTTTTTTCGATGCCGTCACGCTTGAGATTCGGTCTGTGATTGCGTGTTTGCAAAGCTGGGGGTATGATGTCTTGCATGCAGACAAAGCTTTTTAGGGCTTTGACCTATATAAGGCCAACCTCCCGCCAAAAAAATCCCGTAAAACGCAATAAAAGAGGTCCATGTGAACGAAACATTTAAAAGAACATTAATGATGGGCAACGAGGCAATCGCCCACGGCCTGATTGAATGCGGCTGCGCAGTGGCGACTTCCTATCCCGGGACCCCGGCTTCAGAAATTTTGTCGTCGGTGGCGAGATTTCAAAAACAACACGACCTCTCGATGCATATTCAATGGGCTGTCAATGAAAAGGTTGCCTTTGAGATTGCTTATGCCGGAAGTATGGCCGGCCTGCGCACGGCTGTCAGCATGAAGCAGGTCGGGCTCAATGTGGCATCGGATCCACTGATGAGTGCGGCATACATGGGAACGATGGGCGGTTTTTTAGTGATCTGTGCCGACGATCCGGGGCCTCATTCTTCCCAGACGGAGCAGGACAGTCGCATGATGGCGATGATGGCTAAAATACCGGTGCTGGATCCGGACTCACCGCGGCAGGCAAAAAAACTAGCAACCATGGCCTACCCGCTATCCGAGCAATTCAGAACCCCGGTAATGCTGCGCCCGACCACCAGGGTATGCCACTCGCGACAGGATCTACTGCCCGGACCTGTTCAGGCTGCGGACAGGAAGATTGGATTCAAAAAGGATCTGACACGGTGGGCGGCCACCCCAAAGTTTCGTTTTCAACTGCACTGGGAAGTAGAAAACAAGCTGGCTGAAATTGCCGCTTATAAAGAAACGCAGCCGGTTCACCTCAACCCGCATGTCGCCGCAAAACGGGCAGTGGTCGCCTCCGGAGTTGCTGCCGCTTACACAAGCGAAGTAATGAAAAGCTTAGGTTTATGGGATTCTCTTCCCTTGTATCAAGTACTTCAACCCTTCCCGCTGCACACCAAATTTATCGATCTTCTTCTGAGTGAATATGAAGATATTCTCGTGATAGAAGAAACGACCGCAGTAATCGAAATGCAGCTGGCGGATCGCTATCGCGTGAAGGGCAAGCTCAATCGTGTGGTGCCGCGGGTCGGTGAGCTGCTTCCCGAAAAGATACAACTATATGTGGCGAATTTTGCCGGTGTTGAGACCAAAATAAATTCTCTGCCTTCGGTGCCGGGCCGACGCCCGACCCTGTGCGCCGGTTGTCCGCATCGGGCGAGCTTCTTTGCCATAAAAAAAGCTGCACCCAAAGGTATTTACACCAGTGATATCGGCTGCTACACACTGGGATTAAATTTAAAGGCGGTGGACACTGTTTTGTGCATGGGGGCTGCCATCAGTCAGGCTGCCGGATTTTACCACGCCCACAAACACGAAGAAAAACCGCCGGAAATCGTCGCCACAATCGGTGATTCCACCTTCTTTCATGCCGGCGTGCCGGCCCTTATCGATGCAGTAAATCAGAATGTACGCTTTATGCTCGTCATTCTTGACAACCGAACCACAGCGATGACGGGCAGTCAGCCCACCCCGGCTACGGGAAAAAGCGCTGGTGGTGAAGATCTTGTCAGTATAAATATTGAAACGCTGGTCAAAGGTTGTGGGGTTCGATACTGCAAAGTTGGTGATCCGTACGAAATGCAGGAATTCATTCAACTGCTGAAAAAAGCGGTGCGATATAGCCGGGATAAGGGTCCGGCGGTGGTGATTGCTAGACATCCCTGCATCATCGACAGCGCTCGCAGAGGTGAACTTTTAAAACGGGCCGATGTCAAAGTAAACGAAGATTGTGATGGATGTGGATTCTGTGTTCATAATTTTGAATGCCCGGCGATGGTAATGGACGAAGAAATCGAGCGGATGTGTATCGATGCCCTCGTGTGCACCAGCTGCGGTGTATGCCTGAACATCTGTCCCCGTGGGGCGATCATTGAAAAAATTTGAAGACCGTAAAGTAATGTTGAGCGAATCCTTAGGAAGCAAGAGCAAGATGACCGATATCTTCAACCAGCAACTTATCATCAGCGGTGTGGGTGGCCAGGGGGTTTTGTTTATAACCCGCCTGTTGGCCGAAGCCGCCATCTACAAGCACCTGCACGTGTTTACGTCCGAAACTCACGGTATGGCCCAGAGGGGGGGAACCGTTGTCTCGCATTTAAAAGTGGGCGATTTCAGCAGCCCGTTGATTCGTCCGGCTGAAGCCGACGGCATTCTGGCTTTGAAAGCCGAGAACATGGACCAGCACGGCGCTTTTCTGAAAACCGGGGCCTGGGCGGCGGTCAACAGTCAGGAATCTATAGATAGAATTGCTACGATCACCACCTTTTGCGTGGACGCCGACACGATCGCTCGCAAGATCAATAACCTCAGAGCCGTAAATCTTATCATGCTCGGATTCACTCTGTCCTGTCTCAGGCAGGGCACGGATGGACAAGATCACCTCTTTTGCAGCTTTGAGGACATTTTCGCGGTTGTCAAAGCTCGGCTGGCGCATCGCAAAGAAATGCTGGATGCTTCTTTAAAGGCCCTTGAAACCGGATATAACAGTTACTCATAATCATAGATAACTGATCTGATACCTTCGGGCAGTGGTATTGTTTTCGCTAGGCGCATAGGGCTCGCTCAAAAATAATTTCACATTTTAGTGAGCCGATCCATCCCGCCTGGCTGCGTTGCTCGTCGGTTAAATAGCTTGCTATTCGCCCTCCTCGCGCCTTGCCACACGGGCGTCTCGACCCCCTAAAATGCAAAGTTATTTTTTCGCGAACCCTTAGGGCCACGAAATCAGGGTGTGGCCGAATATTTGAAACCTCGAGATGAAAGGCTCGCATCCTATTGAAGAGGTGTTTTAGGGTCACAGAACAGTGTCAGAGTATTATTTTCACCCAAAACCGATAAGGCAACTTTCTTATTCGCTTGTCCATAGGGCTTTTTCGGCAAATTCTTCTTACAAATCCCTAATTTATCTGCATTTATCTGTTGACTTTTTAGGCAATTTGTATTAAATTCGCTTTTATTCATGGTTTAGAGAGCTTAAACCGTAAATCAAAAAAAGGGGGAACAGATGACAAAAGCAGATTTAATCGAAAAAATGGCAAAAGATGCGAAGGTGTCTAAGGTCGCAGCAGGCAAGGCCCTGGATTCCTTCATGGATAATGTTACCAAAGCCCTAAAGAAAAAAGACGGTAAAGTGACTCTGGTTGGCTTCGGCACCTTCCAGAAAACACGTCGCAAAGCACGCAAGGGTCGTAATCCTCAGACAGGTGCTCTGATTAAAATCAAGGCCAAAAATGTAGTCAAATTCAAACCCGGAAAAAAATTGAGAGATTCTGTCTAAATTTCTTCCGCAAGAACCAAGAAAGGCAGTTCATTCTGCGCTCGATCAGCGCATGAACTGCCTTTTCAGTTGTGATATCCGATATAAAAAGTACCGGATTACAGTATCCCGGAGCTTGCCCACCCAGACGGTCGCTTATTTTTTCAGTTTTCTCTTCTTTACGTGATATTATCGGATATTTTGCTTTTCTCTATGCTTTTTCTCCGTCTGATACCTTTGTCTATAGGGGCGTGTTTTTATAGCGGTTGTCATAAATACGTTCCGTTTGAGCCATTACAAAATAAGGAGGTTCTTATAACGTTTCCAAGTAAAAGTAGCTTGTGACAACCGCTATATTATTTTGTTTATATGCAAAAAAGCGTATGTTCTTTGATAATACTGTCTGTGTACCAACACATGAAACGGCTCTTCATTATCCCAAGCCGCAAAGAGCAGCCAAAAAAGATATTAAACCATCACGCCGTGTGGATGGTTATCTATTCGCTGCATGCTGTACCGACATCCAAGCCGATTAACCGGTACCTTCGCAAAACTAGTTTTTGATACTCTGATAGCAACACGCTTTATATAAAGATAGGTCCTTATCCATTTCAATTAGTGCGGCGTCAATAGCCATAGTGTCACCATGCGTCCCGGTGCAACGGAGATTTCAAATTAAAAAAAATATAGCGTTTGCGTCAAGCCATCAACGTCGTGATAGTCCGGAAAATGTCGTAAAACCACCGGTATCGGAATGTTATTATGACAAACGCTATAATCAAACAAATACATCCGGTCCTCTGGACCCGGATTCTTTACTTAAACTAGGACGTGAGTACTAAGGAGAACTAATAGATTTCGGGCGGTTCTGGCTTTGGTGCGGGCTGCTTCAAAATGACCTTAACATCCTGTGGGACGACGCTGTCGATAGTAACTCCCAGTGGCAAATCGACGTTTTTCCGGGACAGACGTATACGGTGCTCTCCGGCCTGCAGAGAAGACAGATCGAGTTGAACACGAACATCTTGATCTCGGATGGCAGCAATATTTCTGCGTCGACCGGACAGATTCAGCCTGACCTTTGCCGCTGAGCTTTGATCCAGTGACAGATCCACAGGCAGATTGATGTGATGAATGGGTGCGTTTATTGTCAACTGGATATCCTGTTGACTGGCCAGAAACAGCCATGCAATCGTTACCAGACAAAGGGCACCCAGTTTCGGTTTCCAGTCTTGTTGCACATATCCTTTTAAAGATTCTTTGAATGCGAAGCCGACACCATTCTCCATGCCCAGCCACGCTTTCAACTGATCCGCCAGGAGTTCGGATTTCTCCCAATTGGTAATACTGCCGTTTTCGATTGTGGTTACTTCGGAGCGTTCTTCGGATACCACCAGGCAAATGGCATCGGTCACTTCAGAAATGCCAAGTGCGGCTCTATGTCGCGTACCATACTTTTCAGGCAATTTCTGGCTTTCGGATAGCGGGAGAATGCATCCCATTTGCGACAAACGGTCATCTGCAATAATGATAGCCCCATCATGCGTCGGCGAATGGTGGTTGAAAATACTTTTTATCAATGCAGCTGAGGGAGTGGCCATGACCGACTGACCGGAATGGATAAATTCAGCCGGATTATCCTCCCGGGTTAATACTACAAGCGCACCAGTTTTCTCTTCCGCCAGCTCGAATGCAACCTGTGCCAGCTCCAAAGCGAACACCCCGCTCAGCCGGCGTTTTCGCGAACGCAAATACCGCAGTAGACTTACTTTCTCCAGGACCTGTTTAATCTCGGATTGGAAAAGAATCAGCAATAGAATGAGAAGTACCTGCCACAAAACCTGAAATACTTTAGTGGTTAAAAAAAGCCCCCATAGTTTGGCCAATGAGTATACTCCACCGAGTACCGCCAAGCCGATTAAAACTCGAAGAGCGCGTGTTTCACGGAACCAGATATATAGTTGGTAGGCGACAATGGTTAGAAACAAAATATCTATAAGGTCGCGCCAGGTTGGAGCTGGAATGAATTCGAAAAACGACATGGGCACCCCCCGTTCCCCGGCACCTCACAGGTCAGTGAACAGGCCGTGGGACGATCCTAAATTCAAACGGAGTGATCTGCATTCGTGGCCACGGTATAGAATCCAACGCCGCTAAGAGTTCACGAAGAAATAAATTCACAATTTTATACGTTGAGGCGCCCGTCGGGCAAGGCGCGATAACGCAGGAATATCGAGATATTACGAGTTCTCGCAACGCAGCCAGACGGGATTCATCAGTGAATAAATTGTCGTGATGCATCGGCATATAAAATGTGAAATTATTTTTGAGCGAGCCATAAGACAGTAGCCGAACATGCCGGCCGTAAACAGGCGATTACTCGGCTGCATCCGGGTCATAGGGTTTCCCGCATTCCTTACAGTGACCGTCCGGGCCAATTACTCCGATACAGTTGCCGTCACTGCAAAGAACACGATTCTCCCAATCACTATTATACTGGAATTTCACTTCATCAGTAGAATCGGCCTGGTCAGCTTGGGCTTCCAGCGGTTCTTTGTCTTTGTTTTCAACAGCGTTTGCTTCCTCGGTGTCGGCATCCTCTGATTCTGAGACATCCTGCATGAAGCCCTCGGGAAGCCGGCCTTTATAAGGTTTTTTGCATTCTTTACAGCGCCCGTCGCGTCCAATTATTCCGATGCAGTTACCGTCACTGCAAAGAATACGATTTTCCCATTCAATATCGGCCTTTGATTTTTTTTTCTTGGACTTTGATTTTTGGTTGCTCGGCATTTTGAATTCTCCCTGTAATATATAATTGTTTCAGCCTGCACAAATAGTAGCATGAATATGGACTTCGTAAATTAACCAAAATATGAAATGAGTATATGAAATATCACTTTGCCGGAATAAACTCAATATCGTTGTTGAAAATCGCTGAAAAGCAATTAAATTACAAGGCGGGAGAGAGGCGAATGTCAGAAAAAATATTCAACATTGAAAACCAGCAAAGTCCATTTCAAACGATTTTTCAAAGAATGATGCGGCTGGTTCCGGAAAAAGATAAATCGGACAAAAAATTACAGCGATTGATCGCGTTTCGTCTAAAAATTGATGGTGAAACTGCAGCCGGTGAGTACCTGATCCGAAAACTCAAGCAAGTTATTCAATGTGGTTACACGGGTAGTTTCTATGAATTCATTAAAGACGATTTGAAAATGAGCGAGTGCGGCTTCGATAACAACCATTCAGATCCCCCGGGCGCTGCATAGTTCAAGCTTGCTTCGGGCTGAAGCAAACAGATCGAGGATCTTGGGCAATATGCAGGATTCAATAGCCGGAGGGTCAACCGTGGTGGTAGGATAACGTCAAAGCAATTGCGCATATCATGGTCGACCAGAATTTAACTAACGCAGAGTCGCAAACCAGACGCTAAGTTTCATGGTCATTCTTTGCGGCTTGGCGTGAAAATTTAATTACCTCGCCGTAACGAGATGAATACAAGGCTGTGTTCGAAAGAATGACTTATCTCTGCGCTGGTGTCGATGCTCTGGAAAATTACAAGTAATTTTGATAATATCTATTGATGCGAATGATGCCCGGAATAAAAGGCAAGAAAGGGTTTTAAATGTGGATTGGCCGAATAGACCATCGGCCCGGTATGACTGGGTAACAGGCTGTCGAAGCATTTGAGACAAGGAGAACGGTTAATGCATTATGAGGGAAACATCATCAGACCGCCCAGCGAAGCCAACAGCATTTTGCTCCAGGTCACGGTCGGGTGTTCACGCAACAAGTGCACGTTTTGCGGCACCTACCGCGGGGAACGCTTCCGAATTAAACCGGACGACACTATTCATGAAGATATCGCGTTTGCAGCTAGGCACTGCAAAAGACAGCGTCGGGTCTTCCTGTGCGACGGCGACGCATTGATCATTCCCCAAAAAAGACTCTTGAATATTCTGATTGAGATTGAAAAGCAGTTGCCCTGGGTCACCCGAGTCGGCGTTTACGCCAATGCAAAAAGTCTGAAAATGAAGGCCCCGGAGCAGTTGGAAGAATTACGATCACACGGCCTCGGCATTGCTTATATGGGTCTTGAAACCGGCGACGATGTTACCCTGAAAAATATCGACAAAGGTGCCTCAGCCGACCATATGATACGGATGGGCCGCAAAGCAAGGGCCGCCGGGATTAAACTGTCCATTACCGTATTGCTGGGTATTGCCGGCCGGCAACGTTCACTGATTCACGCCCGCGAAACCGGGCGGGTGCTTTCGGCCATCGACCCCGAATACGTGGGGGCATTGAGTCTCATGCTGATCCCCGGTACCCCCCTGTTTCAGGAGTTTAAAACGGGTGATTTTTCTTTGATCGAACCGACCGAAATGCTGCAGGAACTTCGGACTATGATTGCCCATACCGATCTTTCCCGGGGCTTGTTTCATGCAAACCACGCTTCCAACTACCTGCCGATCAAGGCCAGACTGCCCAGGGATAAAGCGACCACGCTGAAATTGATCGACAATGCACTGGCGGGAAAAATCAGCTTGAAGCCCGAATATCTGCGCGCCCTTTGAATCCGGATTTAGGAGAGTAAAAATCGGGTAACAGTTCAACCATACAAGGCACTAAGCCACAAAGGTTATAATATAAATCTAATTGTGCCGTTTTGAATAAAAGGCACTTTAAAATTGATAATATTTTTTTGGTGTCTTTGTGTCTTCGTGATTGAACCTTTACTAAATCGAAAAATCATTTACTGATCGAGCCATGCGTATGTGGAAAGTCATTGCGATAATAAGTATCACAATTTTCACACAAACTGCAGTAGCCCAGTACCTGAAGAATTCATCGGCATCGCCTCACCAACCTTCTTTGGTTGCCAGCTTGTGGGCTCAACCTGCGGTCGATTTTTGCGGTGAAACCGTGCCGCTGGAGATACAGGATATCCGTGAACGCTTTGAGAAGGAAATGCTCCTCACGCTGGCCGATCGGCCCCAGGTCATCTTATGGATGAAACGCTCGGCCCGTTTTATGCCGATCATCGAAAAGATGCTTGCCGAGCATGATTTACCGAATGACCTCAAATACGTGGCCATAGCCGAAAGTGCCCTGCGGCCCCATGTCGGCTCTCCGGCCGGCGCAATCGGTTTCTGGCAGTTTATGCGGACGACTGCACGCAATTACGGTTTGGCAGTCAATTCCAATATGGATGAACGCCGTAACATTTATAAATCAACTCTTGCCGCCATCGCCTACTTTGATGATCTATATGCCGACCTGGGTTCGTGGACGCTGGCCGCCGCTGCTTTCAACATGGGAGAAGAAGGGCTAAAATCCGAAATCCTGCTGCAGGGGATAAATGATTACCACCGGCTGTATTTGCCGCTGGAAACCCAGCGCTATATTTTCAGAATCATCTCGGCCAAACTAATATTGGAAAATCCGCGAAAATACGGTTTTCAACTGACCGAAAAGGATTTGTACCCACCCCTGGAATTTGATCAGGTGGAAGTCCAATGCGCACAAAGAACGCCGATTCGGCTTATCGCCCAGGCGGCAGGAACCTATTTTAAAAAGATTAAAGATTTGAATCCCGACATCCGCGGGTACTATCTTCCGGAAGGAACGCACGCTGTTTTAGTGCCCAAAGGAGCGGCACCGGACTTTTATGCGCGCTATGAAAAGGCGCTCGTCGAATGGCAGGAAAATCCGGATAGGCAAATCCATGTGGTAAAGCCGGGAGACAACCTGTCTTCAATCGCGGCTTTTTACAAAGTTCCTTTGCCGGCGATTCTCCTCTGGAACGGCTTGAATCCCCGCAAGCACATCCATCCCAACGACCGGTTGATCATCTATTCACCGATACGCATCCCGGAAGAAGAAACGCCGGAATAGTCAGCAGTAACTTGTGTCCATCCGGAAATGTTAGATTCTGGCCAAAGACAATCCCGCGAGTATTTTTCGACCGACGGCGTAGTGAGTCTACGTTGAGGATCGAAGAATTGTGTCTGGACTGTCGAAGCATCGCGAAGACGAAAGAACGCAGTATTTGGCCAAAAGACGCTATTTCCGGCCAGTTGTAGAAAATGTCTCCGGCTATGATGAACGAACGGGCAATGTGATCTTTTGCTTTTCCGGATCTGAATTTTCACGGTAGAATATGGCCGTGTGACCGATCAGACCGACCAATTGGGCACTGGTTCGATTTTCTATTTCCGCAATTATCTCTTTCTTCTCAACTTTCTCTTTATAGGCGTTAAACTTGACTTTGATAAGCTCGTGTTTATTCAGAGCATCATCCGTTGTTTTGACGATAGCGACGGTCAGACCGTTCTGACCGATAAGAACAATCGGTTTCAAACGATGTGCCAGACCTCTTAAAAATTTTCTCTGGTAGCCCTCAAGCATGCCGAATACCTTTCCGATAGATGGGATTGTGTTTTTAACAATATTCATCCTTAGCATAATATCCAGCGACGTCAACGCTTTAAAAAATGTAAAATCGGTGGGAATGAAAATGAAAGACTACGAGCAGTGTCGACCGTGACAGTCTGGAATTTGGCATAAAAAAAGGCAGGGGCATATTTGCCCCTGCCTTCAGCAGTTTGGATGTCGATTAGCTCATCCCCTAAATAAAACAGTTCGGTTGAGCCGTCATCTAACCTATCGTTAAATGTGGAGTCGCCCGAACTGTATCTATATCCGGTATGTGTTAGCTTCGTTTGTAACCCATACCCGGGACTTTGTCCCTGAAAATGGAAATTAGGGCTTCCCAAAATGCCGTTATTCTCGAACGGTGCATAGCTGGTTTAGTATGCTTTGGATGCCCGCCAGGAAGATGCACGCACACTCGAGAAGCCTTAATTATCGCCTAATTTGAAAGAGCACTGAATGGCCTTCATTTATTTCCACTCAGTTTTGATTATTGATTATACAATATCTGTGCCAAAGTTAAAAAAACACATTTTTTGCTGAATTTACAAATAGTTAATAAAAATCATCAAATTTTGTTTCCTGCGTGAAGTGACAAATAACGTCAATTTTCCTGCCCTAAAACGTCAATTTAACGGACAATGTAAGGATAGGTGTTCAAAATATTGACGCTCTATAAATCAAAGATCGTGGAGTATTTATATAACTATCTGTAAATATAAGTAAAATTTTGACCATTCAATTAATCTCGAAATTTCGTTTTTCTCAAACCCCTCCATTCAAATATTCAGTAGAATGGTCTGAAGCTGACATTTTTTCTCATAAATGAGGGACTTTTAAACACCGTCAGTGCCGCGATCTTTACCGTCAGTAATGTCTCATAGATCGGGCATTTATTACAAGCTACTGTTATTGTTTGTATAATTTAATATGAATATCCCAATATCGATGTGTTGAGTCTATTATAGACCTATTGAAAGCACTGATCCGGCTAAGTGACAAATTTTGTCAAAAAGTAATACATATAACTACAGGACTGTAATTATAATAACCATGCCTTCAGCCATTGGAAACAAAAAGAGCATACTCCGGTCGATAAAAACTCGAGAATCGATTTTTGGTGAAATATTGACTGCCATTGACGGTTGAGATTTCTCGATAGGGTGTTTATTCAAGAAATTTCAAGCAAATTTCCCTTGACATTTAAATGCCACTTTATTAGAAAAGCAGCTTGCTCATTTGTTCCCCAGCAGATCAGCCCCGCTTGAAGTGGGATTTCGCTTCCGCTCAGTTGGCAGAGTCCCGCTGAATAGCGGGATTAACCACCGGGTATTGCTGGTGAAACAACAAAAATGATTTTTGAGTAAACCAACTTGTTCCCCAGTAGCTCAGTTGGCAGAGCAAGTGGCTGTTAACCACTGGGTCCGCGGTTCGAGTCCGTGCTGGGGAGCCATATCATAAAAAGGCTCAATCTAAACAGATTGGGCCTTTTTCATTAGATATTCTAATGCCGTATTGGGTCTACATAATCCAAAGTCAGTCAACCGGCAGATACTACTGCGGTTACAGCGACAATGTGGAACGTCGCGTAAACCAACATAACGACCCAGAATACCGTGGAAGCCGCACAACAAAAGTCTTTCACGGTCCATGGAATATCATTTGGACCCACGAATGTTCGACTCGGAGTGAAGCTGTATTGCTTGAAAGAAAAATAAAAAACGTGGGATCGGCCGTTATTTACAAGCACAGTTGGCAGAGTCCCGCTGAATAGCGGGATTAACCACTGGGTCCGCGGTTCGAGTCCGTGCTGGGGAGCCATTCGACGCGCTTAGGGGCACACCACATTCGTGGGTGCCCCTTTCGCTTGCCCTTCGATGGCCTCAGGGTCCTGAGCTTGTCGAAGGACTCATGGCCTTCGGCCTCTATGAAATATTATAAGCGTCGAATGGTCTTGAGCTTGTCGAAAGACCAAATCGGAAAGTCCACAATAGATTGACGCCCTAATCACTAACCTCTTCTTATGGAATCAGTAAAATCACTCGCCTATGCCAGCCTGGACATATATTCTCAGACTCAAATCCGGCCTTTTATACATTGGCTCTACCACTGATCTCGAGCAAAGATATCAGGACCACCAAAACGGCAAAGCATGCCGAACCACGAAGCTCGATAAGCCAATTAATTTGATTTATTTAGAATCCTATCCAACCTTTTCCGAAGCCAGAAAGCGAGAAGCGCAAATCAAACGCTGGACCCGTGCTGAAAAGGAAGCGCTCGTGGCAGGCGACATGGTTGAACTGCGGAATCTTTCTAAATCTGAAAAATAAAAAGAAGATTCCAATCCTCTGTAGTGAGGCAATGAAAAGGGAAAAATTATTTAAGAGTGGCCAAGGCAGCGAATGGACAAATAATAACATTTTGAAACAGTAGCTCAGCCCATTCGAAGAGGGATCTCGCTTCCACTGAATTGGCGGAGTCCGCAGGAGGATTAACCACTGGGTCCGCGGTTTCCGCCTCAGGCGGACGGGGGAGCCAATTTAGAAAGGCCAAATCGTTTGCAGCGCAAATCAAAGCGGTATGACCGGAATCATCTTTACTGTTTATGTCAGCTCCTTTTTTAAGCAACATTTTTACGTCAGCAGCATTGCCATATGTTGATGCGCCAATCAATTCTGTATTTGAATCCCCGGCATATCCTACCGATAAAGGGATCAATATAACATGTCACGTGCGGAAATTTTGGTGAAATCGGAGAAATACCTGCACCAAGCAATGAAGGACCTGACACCTCTTGCACATTTCGTCGCATCCGATATGCGCAGGGGCCAAGGCCGGCACCAGGATTCCATTACGGAAACCGCACATGCCCTCGCCTTGGATGCCGGTGATCCGGTTGGCTATCTCGCAATGGCCAGAGCTTTGATTTGGGCCGGCAGTCCTGCAGAGGGTGCCGAATTTATCAAAAAGGCAATGCGACATTATCCCAATTACCCGCCCGAGTATTTGCATTGGCTCGGTGTTGCCCAATTTGGTATGGAGCGGTTTGAGGAAGCTGCGACAACGCTGGAAGAGTCCATCAGGCGCAGCACGTATACCGAAACACCTTTATGGTTGGCTGCGACCTACGGGCATCTGAGGCGTGTACAAGAAGCTATGAACGCCATTAAGATGTTCGACGAACGTAAGGCAAAAACCGGATGGTTTTTTTAATTAGATTTGGAGTTCGTTAATATATGGTGGCTCAAACTTTAGTTTGGGGTCTGTAGGCAAAAAAGACGCCCAAAACTGCCTAATTTTCAATTCAGTATCAATAATATCAGCTACTTAGCCAATTTTGATTTTTTGCGAACCCCGAAAAGTGTAGG
>Ga0126326_1000217_pt1 | contig 24405 bp, 22 predicted proteins | sample InaspJWI67metaG_FD_94485 | JGI IMG/M metagenome (GOLD analysis project Ga0126326, IMG submission 94485) | Marine gutless worms symbiont microbial communities from Oahu, Hawaii - Inanidrilus sp. 1 OAHU.JWI-67 metaG | ecosystem: Host-associated > Annelida > Digestive system > Unclassified | place... | reverse complement strand
TTATCCTGGTTCATGGGTGGTGTATCCTTTCCTTTTTAGTGTGGCCGGTTGACTGCTGCTAACAATCTACCGGTGGATACACCGCCTTTTCCTTTAAACACAACTTTTAAATATAACTCGAAGCCAGCATCTTCCACTTACATAAAATCAGCAGGTTATATATATCGACAATTTTTTATCACTGTTGAACTGCTAAATGCCTAATCTTCCTAATTCTGAAACTGCTTCAAAATCAGATGGCTTGACAAGATGTCAAATATCAACGGGCTGACATCGCCTCACCGCACGACTTGTTTGGGTAATGGCACCTGCGTATCAATTTGCAATTCTTATGGTTCTTCCTTCATCCATAGATTGATAGAACGCGAGAATAACCTTAATATTTTTCCTGCCTTCCTCTCCGTCTACCAAGGGGATTCTCTTTTCTGTCACACATTGTTGAAAATGCTCGACCTCTGCAACATAGCAGTTGTTGGTTTCCGTAGTATAGGATTCCCATTTATCGTCGGCAAATAACTTTATTTCACCTGTTCGTGCATTCATCCATACGGAACCATCTGTGAAAATGGCGCCCTTATCACCGTAAATGTCGACTCCGTTTCTAGAATAAGGGAGGGCGCCACTGGATGCAATTGAGCCATAAGCACCTTTATTGAATCTGAAAACGGCCGAGACGGTATCTTCTCCATTACAGTCAGTAAAAAGGTTTTGAGAGAAACCTGTTATTTCTTCAATTTCGTCGTCTAATATATAGCGCAGCAAATCTATTGTATGGATGCCCATATCAAACATCACCCCACCCCCACCTATGGCGCGATTGAGCCGAAATTGGTCAGTTGTATACTTATCTCCCTGGTTTTTCTTAAAAGATGCAATCATTTCCGCTCTTACAAGACCCACCGTACCGACCTTTTTTTGATTCACAACCATGTTTTTCACCTCTTGATGGACCTTATGAAAACGCATATTGTGTGCGATCGCAAGCGTTACGTTGTTTTCCTTGCAGGAATCGATCATTTGATCACACTCTTCAAGAGCCGGGGCCATAGGCTTTTCACATAAAACGTGTTTGCCGTATTTTGCCGCTGTCACGGTGTGTTCACGATGCAATATGGTTGGTGAGGAAATATATACCAAATCGACGTCCCCTTCCTTGCAGAGGGCTTCTGCGGAATCAAAAAACTGACGTGCATTATGCTTTTTTGAAAATGCCTCAGCCTTGCTTTTATCTCTGGCCATGACGGCAACAAGGCGGGCATTCTGAGCCTGACGGATGGCCGATGCGAAAAAATTATCAGCAAAACGCCCGGCGCCTATTATTCCCCATTTATGTTCCATGATTTTCTCCTATGAAAGTTTGGTTTTTCTAAACACTTCCGGAAGGACCGTACCCATAATTGAGGTTTAGGTAAAAGCAGGCTCTGAATCAAGCAGACAAGAGCCTGTTTATTAGTTAAACCGAATTTCTCAGGAAAAACCGCTTGAATTATTGCAGAGGCAGATTGTAATGCATTTGGGCGACGTATTTGCACGGATCATAGAGTTTGGAGGAGACGAGGTTGTCAATGGGATTCCCACCGCCATGTGGTGACCCCTGAGTCAGGGAGGGAAGCACTTTGTGCCATAATCCTATCCCTTGATCGCTCCTGCTGTTAATCCTTCTACCAAGTACTTTCTCACAAAGACCGAGAAGATAATAACAGGTAGCATGACGAGAGTCCCGCCGGCAGCTATTTTGCCCCATTCCCACCCTTCATAATTCATAAAATTCACGACGGCCACCGGTGCGGTCATGGCTTGTGTACGTGTGAGAATAAGGGCAAAGAAAAAATCGTTCCATGACAAGAGAAAACAAAAAATGGCGGTAGAGGCCAGCCCCGGCGCGCATAGGGGCAAGACGATCCTCAAAAAACAACTCCATATGCTGCTTCCGTCAATCCAGGCTGCTTCTTCAAGGGACTTTAGAATTCCATCAAAAAAGGTTCGCATCATCCATATAACCAGCGACAGGTTGAAGGTCAGATAAATAATGACCAGCCCGTAGAGGGTGTCGGTGATCCCAAGATAACGATACATGAGGAAGAAGGGGATGGTAAAGGCTATAGGAGGCGCCATGCGGCTCGACAGGATCCAAAGCGAGATCGCACCCTCATGCCTGAACCTTGCCCGGGAAAGGGCATATGCCGCAGGTACTCCCAAGAACAATGAAAGGAGTGTAGAACTGACACTGGCCACTGCACTATTCATGAAAGACCTTCTAAAATCAGTGTTCCAAAGCGATACATAATGTTCCAGTGTTGGGCGGAATAGGAGCTTTGGCGGAAAGGTGAAAATATCGTTTGTCGGCTTCACCGATAAATGAACGAGCCAGAGAAAAGGAAACATCGTGGCCAGAATGAGAAAGAGAAGAAGAACATATACAAATTTACGTTCTTTGCGCAATTCCCTCGAATATTTCATTTTATTCAATTTCAACCTTTGTTCCCACAAGTTTAACTATCATCCAACTCAATAAGAAAGTGATCACAACCATCACCAATGTAATTGCACTGGAATATCCAAGATAAGAGAAATTGAATGCCTGAATGAATGCATAAAAATTAGTAACCTCGGTTACAGTCCCCGGGCCACCCTGTGTCAATATATAAATAAGGGGAAAAGCCTTGATACTGTCGATCAAACGGAAAAGGCCCGATACCAGGAGTGCCGGGCGGAGCAGGGGCAGTATGATATAAAGAAAAATCTGCCAAGCATTTGCACCATCGATCCGAGCAGCTTCGAGCAGCCCATCGGGCATCATTTGTAGAGCTGCCAAAAGCATTAGCATCGTAAAGGGAAACCACTCCCAAATATCGGCGACAATAATGGCCCAAAGTGCCATGCCAGGTTCGGTGATCACAGATGGTGCGGGAAGATGGAGTGATCGCAACACCCATAGTACCGGGCTGATATCCGGCGTGTAAAGGACTTTCCAGATAATGGCGACCACGATGGGTGGCAGTACCATGGGAATTAAGAAAATTGTGCGACAGGCTTCAACAAACCGAGATCGTTTGTAAAGCAAAAGTGCAACGCCCAATCCGGCCAACAGCTGAATGGCGACGGTGAAAAAAGAGAGCTTAAACTGAACCCATAAGGAATTCAAAAATCGCGCATCCTGCGCGAGGTAGATAAAGTTCGAAAAAGGCTGTGAAAAATCCCATGCACTTTCAGGATTTATGAGACTCAGTGGAGTAAAGCTCGTAATGATCAAAAAAAGCGCTGGTAAAAGTATTACGATCACCAATACGGCAATGGATGGGAATAGGGCCGTTTGATACGTGCGCTTTTGAAGGTTTTTAAAACTCCTTGTTTTTTTCCCCGGCAATACAGCCGTCTCTGGACCAAATCCACGCAAAATTGTATCCTTGCCGGTGTTCATCGTGAATTGCCGGATGACCTTGAAAGTAATGATTTTTTGGAATTAGGATTATCAGAACCCTTCCGGCTCCAGAGCCCGGCCATATGATAATTAAAAAGGAAATATCGCTCAGACAGCCAAGGCTCCGGAATTTCAGGGATGTGATTCAACTATATATCCATCTTTATGCCTGATTTCCTCAGGTCAGCAATAGCCTGTTTCTGGGCCTGCTTCATGGCCTCTTCTGCCGTCTGCTGTTTGGTTGCGATTCTCTCGATTGCCTTATTGATCTTATCACCGACCTGCGGGAATACAGGGACGGTTCGATAGGCCATATGGCCGGTAGTACCGCTCATCTCCATAACCTTCATGTAAAGGGATGCCACATCCTGACCGTTCAAGGTCATGTATTCTTTGTATTTAGGATCTTCGATGATGGATTTACGACAAATAGCGGTATATCCCTTCTCCAAGGCAATGCGTTTTACCATCTCCTTACTGAGAGCCCATTTGATGAATTCCCAGGCAGCCTTTTTATTCTTGGCCCCGATCGGAATGCCGTATCCATGAGAGTTTACGGCCGGGAAGTTACCCTTCGGGCCGGCGGGCATTAACCCGTATTTTACGGTCTTGCTAACCTTGCTGCCCTCCTTGGCCAATGGCACCAGCCAGGCGATTGCCTGGTTCCGGTAATTTGCCCTACCCGTCATTTGGGCCACCCTTGCCTGATCCATAGTGTATGAAAGGATTCCCTCGGGAGAATATTTCATAAGGAGGTCTGCATAATATTGGGCAGATTCAATAGCCTCCGGGGTATCGATGGTGGGGGTCAGATTTCCGGGGGGAGCTTTAAACACGTCACCGCCAAAACCGTGGAGAAAGGGGATCCAGTGCCAGTGGTGCAGATTGTCGTTGACATAGGCATAGCACTCCTCTTTCTTATTGATTGCAGCGCACATGGTCACCAGTTCTTCAAAGGTCTTGGGGAGGTGATTAAAACCCGATTTTTCTATAATGTCAAAACGGCCTGCCGCGGCTATCATGGCGCCGCCTTCCCAGGCAAAAGCATACCGGTTATTGTTAGAATCTTTGAGGCATGCCATTGAGCCGCCCATGAAGTCATCAGCATCCCAATCCGGCGGAGTCAGATTTGGATCTTTTATATAAGGTTCCAGATTCTCAAACCATCCTGCACCGATCCAACGACCCGTATAGATAAAAGTAATGTTCATGAAATCCCAGGCCCTGCCCTTTGTGGACAGTTCCAAGTCTGCCCGCTGGTTATAGATTGGAAAGGCCGCCAGCTCCAGATTCACCTTAATCCCTGTCATTTCCTCAAATTCAGGAAGGTATTCCTTTAAGTACATATGGTAACCGTGCTGAAATGCCGCTCCATTGAGGGTGACACCTTTGAATTTCTTTGCTTTGCCTAACACAATGGGGGCCATGCCTCCGATGGTGCCATAGGCCAGTGCGGCGGCGGCCGTCGTTTTAAGGAACGACCTTCTCGTGATTTTTTTGGAATTTTTGATCTTGTTCATGGAATCGCCTCCTTATGTGATGGAGTGAATTGGGGGGTGGATGAGAAACTGATGCAATCGCTACCATAGTAGCAAATGGTTGTCAAGGCCTTATTTAAATGGACAAAACGCCATTGAAGATTCAATTAAATATAATTATACTATATAGATATGATACTTTAGGGAGTCACCTCCTAGATAGAGAATAAAGATCTTTCGTTGAAATTCTTTCCCTATTTTTGCATGCTGCAAAAAATATATAATATCTAATAAATACATAAAGTTAGGTCTTATCTGTATTGCAGCTCAGTTTTAAAATAGACCTTGACAGTATTGGGCTATATAAATTATATGAAAGCGCTTGCATCTATTTTGCAGCGTGCATTTTTTCTAACATGACGCTTGAAATGGATCATGCGCCCCAATAGTGTAGGATATCAGACCGCACGGAAATGCCAGGGGGAAAATTTACCGAGAATACATGAATAATCATTTTGGAGGTATGACGGCGTGAGCAAATTTACGATGATGAAGATTGCAGAACTGGCTGGAGTTTCAAACTCGACGGTTTCGCGGGTATTCCGCTATCCCCATCTCGTCAGACCGGAAACACGGGAACGGATTCTTCAAATATGCAGGGAGAACCGCTACGTATACAACGCAAATGCAGGTGATCTGGCCAGGAAGAACTCATCCGTTGTTGGTTTGCTCATACCTATGACGAAGAATTACGGTTTTGCAGAAAAGATCTTAACAATCCAGAAAAAAGCATTGAATAATGGCTTCTCCCTGCTTGTTGATACGACAAATTACAACAAGGATTATGAACAACAGCGGTTACGGCGATTGCTGGAACGCCAGGTTGCCGGCTTAATTCTAATCGGGTTCAGTTTCGGACAGGAGAATTATATTAAGGAACTAATAGAATCCGGAGTCCCCTGCGTGGTCCTTTCGGAAAAGCTAGAAGACAAAAACATCAGCTACGTGGGTATTGACAATTTTAGAGCCGCTTATACTATTACCGAATATCTAATCAGCCTAAAACATAGACGCATCGGCCTGATAATAGGACGCTACAGCAGGGTCGGAAGAGCCAAGAAGCGATTTGATGGTTATAGGGCTGCTCTGGAACATTACGACATCCCTTACGATCCATGCCTGGTGGAAGAGAGAGAACCGTCTTTGATGGAGGGCAAGGCGGCGATGGGTATGCTTATGTCCTTGAACGAGCCGCCCACTGCCGTCTTTGCAGCCAGCGACTGGTTGGCCATAGGGGGACTGAGTGCTCTGAGGGAGAAAAACATATCTGTTCCGGAGGATGTCTCTGTGGCCGGTTTTGATGATATCGATATTGCGGCCTACATTAATCCCCCGCTTACCACTATGAGACAACCGCATTATGAAATGGCCGTCAAGGCAACCGAAGTGCTAGTCGAGATGATTCAAACAGGAAAAAAGGACATAACCCGGTATTGTCTGGAAACGGATTTGATCATAAGGAAGTCCTGTACCGAATACAAGATAACCTCTTGACATATGACATCATGACTTGAGGAAACAAGCATGGGACATGTGGGAAGGAACCAAGATATAATTAAGGGTCAAATCTAACAGTTTGAGACATTCCAAAAAGTTGCCAACGATAAATCGTTTAAAAGCATGATGAAAAAAATGGAGATGCCTATCGTCTATTCAGGACCAAAAAAGTTTAAAGAAAAGTGTGACAAACTCCAGGCCTTCTTCCCCGGTTTTGTGGAATCAATGGGGTTGTTGAAACAATAATATCGTTTTGAAATCCAATATGAGACGACTTTCGGCTAACGTTGTCATTGGCGGGGTGTTGCTCGTTTTTTGTCTGGTTTTTGATCCTCTCACTGGCCATTTTGATCACAGCCGGACTTTACTCCTTTTTAAGTTACATAATGTATATCATACTTCCGGAAGGTATCTTTTTTTCCTGAGTTTGACTTTTATGTTAGAAAACTTCCAACTGGGCATTCAGACCTTTTTTCATTGGTCCAACACTTTTGCGGTTTTTACAGGGATTACAACAGGGATATTCATCGGGGCCATTCCGGGTATCGGTTCGGTCATATCTTCTTTTATCAGCTACGGCATGGCCAAAAGGGGATCAAAAAATCCCGAAGAATTTGGCACCGGGTCTCTCGAAGGCATTGCAGCAGCAGAGGCCGGCAATAACTCGGTGTGCGGCGCAACCTAAATCCCTTTGTTGACCCTCGGTATTCCAGGGGATTCCATCACCGCTGTGATGCTGGGAGCCTTTTTAATCCAGGGATTGGTTCCGGGACCGGAACTGATCGGGCAGCATCCAGGGGTGATTTATGGCCTGTTTATTGCGCTTATTGTGGGAAACATCGCAAACCTAATCATCGCCAATGTCGGCATCCGTTTTTTTGCTCGCATAGCCAGTACGTCGAATACTATTGTGTTCCCCATCGTCGCCGTCCTCTGCATCGTAGGCACTTACGCCGTTCAAAACAGCCTCTTTGATGTTGAGAGTTATCCCGATAAGTCTTTCATTACCGATAGGTTATCAATTTTTCCCTAATCAGTGCCGAATCTTACTTTCAAATTATTTTTTTACAACCTTAAAGACTTTTGCTGCTTTTAAATATTCAACGATTAAGGGATGTGGCTTTTCAACGCTTGAGGAAGACTGCGGCAAAAATAGTGTAGCGATAAAAAATCGATGATCAGATAGCTCAACCATCCTTGCGTTCCCATTATCATCCACACCTACAATCTTTAAATCCTGCTCATTCAATTCTTTATGAAAGGCCTCATTAAAACCATAACTACAATTAAATTTCTCTTTTGCTTTTTCTTTTCTATAAATTTTATAAACCAATGAACCTGGAGAAATGAATACTGTTTGTGTTTCTCCGATAAGCGAACAGGAAAGCGGGCTAATTACAAGCCTTGATGACTTTGGGGATGTCTCTGCGTGCTCTGCATCCAGCATTCCAAGTACATTTCTAAAATACTCTAACAGAGTATATTGAAAACCCCCTCATGTACCAATGAACGGCCAATTTTTCTCACGAGCAAATTGAATAGCCAGTATCGTACCAATTTTACTTTTGTATAGACCGCCCGGAGCACACCAAAGTGCATCAAAATTCACCAAGTTCTTTATACCGAGGTCATTTTCGAGTGGTTGAGTCGGCAACCATGCAATATCCAAATTTATAGATAGAGCTTCTGCTGCATGATTTATGGCTTGGTTTGTTGCTTTATGAGAGGGGCGATCGGGGTGAAATTCGCCTATGATTCCAATTTTAATCTTTTTATCCATTTCATTTCAATTTTGAATTAATCGCGCATATTTTATATTAAAGTGCGCTTGTTGTGCATTACATTGAGGATATACAAGGTTAAGGTAAAGTTATGATAACGTTGTGAGCAGAATAATTTTTAGTGTATTTTGCCAGCCGAGTTTTGTCACTAATTCAATGCAGTAAAAAGTATATGTTTCTAATTGATAATGCAAGTGTTTTTGGATGATGCTAAAGCATGCTCCGACACAGGGGAAAAAATATGAGTAATGAAAATTATAATCCAAGAAAATTGAATGTTGGCAGGTCACAATATATTGAGGATGAATGATATAGAAAAACCGCATTATTCATAATCAATATTGCACTTTTAAATCTATTGGCTTTTCTGTGACAGCATAGCAGGCTAGTGGACCCGGCATTCACGTGAAGATCGCTTTGAACTGACCACAAATGAATTAAGTTCTGCCGCCTTTTGCATTCGGACTTGATCCACCAGGAAATCCGGTTTATTCCATAGGAAATTATGGGGAAGTTGAAGCTCCAGACGCAGTTTGAGGTTCATATATGCGGCTGGTTCGTTTTCTGTATCGAACGGAAGGACGGAAGCTATGTGTCGAAAAAATGCTTTTACGGTGCTCTGGGCCGGCTGGTTCTTCCTCGTGTGTTTGACTGGTTTCGCCGAAGCCGAAATCGTGGCCCAAAAGTCCGGTCCGATCAGATCTCTTTTCAAATCTAACAGTAAGGACCCCAAAGATGAACTCGCTGAGCTGACGGATGCAGAACTTCTGACGATCATAACGGGGTTTGCCGACAGTTATGCAGACCGGATCACCCAAGCCAACCTTATTTTGCAAGACCGTCTGCCGGATCCCGAAAAGCGAATGACGGCTTACAATATAATGGTGCAAAGCCTGACGTCAGCTTAGGACATTGCTGTTACCCCAAACTCGGCAACCGCTATCCTGGATATGACCGTGATGGTGACACTGCAGCGCATCGCCGTAGAGCAGATCTGGGTTCCCAAATTTTTCGGCAAGCCGGCCAAAGACTTCCTGAAGACCGTGGAAGTACTTGAAAAGAAACCTGGGATATTGCTGCCAGGCTCCTGACAGCCGAATAGTAGCGCAATCAGCGAGGCCTGATTCAGCTTTGGCGCAAAGCTTACCCTGACCAGAATGTGGTGCACTCTATTCGATTCAGCAGCTTCCGTGAAGATTTGGGAAAGGGGCTGGACGATCCCGACAAATGGAGCCTTGAAAGCCTGAACAAAGCGGTGGCAACCAATAAAACCCGATCCGTATTTCTTCTGAAAAAGGTACCGGTTCTGCTCCTCTATCTGACCGCTTACGTGGAAGTCGGCGGCCAAATGGTGTTTACAAAAGATGTTTACAACCGCGATCCGACCTTGCTGAAAGCGCTCAATGGCCGGTTTGTATTCCGAAAGCTGCCGGTAGCTGGCAGAAAAAAGTTGTAAGTTAAATCTGCTTCAAATTCTGATTTAAGAAAAGTATTCTGGTATGAGATACCTAAATCAACAATCAAAGGCTTATAACCAAATCCTCTGAGCAACAGCCCATTAAGATGTGACTCTGGTTTTTTAGGCGATATTTGTGCATAAAATCACATTTTTGTCCGAATAATGCGATCTGATGTACAAAAACCAACCGAATAAACTTGACGACAGTTTCTAAAAGAAATTATAGAATCCTATGACTTACAGTTCAAACCGGCACAACTTATGCGGAAAAAGCTACTTAATTTCAAATTGGACAGAAAAATTGCATTTTGCCGCTTTACGCCGTCGAGCGGAGCTGGAGTTAGCGAAAGCAGGCGACGAATTGGAGGATCGTGTGGCGGAGCGAACCCAACAGCTGGAAACTCGAACAGATGAGCTTTCCAAGGCCTAAGAGGAGACAGAAATCGCCGATCGTGCCAAGAGCACCTTTCTGGCCAACATGAGTCACGAGCTGCGAGCCCCACTGAATGATATGCAGGTGTGGTTGTTGAACTCATAACGAAACGCTAGTGGAGGAAAAATATCATGGAAACAATATTATATGCAGTAAAGCGTAATCTGTTAATTGGGATTTTCATTCTATCGTTTACAGGAGTCAGTACACCCCAGGTAGATGCCCAGCAAGAATCCAAATTTTCAAATCCTGCCACAACTGAAGATATCCTCATTGTCCGGGTGTGGGAAAAAGGCTACGGCAAAGAACTTCTGGAGCTAGCCATGGAAAAGACAATAGACCAGGGACCTTACAAAGTAATTTCACTTGAGGATGATCCCATTCTTAACAGAAGTAAAGCCACCTTTCATCGATTGCTGAAGTATCTGGAAGAGGGGGATAAACTCCATGTTCATTCTCTGGGTGTGGCTCAGGAAAGATTGGAAAGGTTTATCCCCATCAAAGTGCCAATTTTAAGGGGTAGTCTTGGATTAAGACTTTTCCTGATTCATAAGGATCGACAAGCAGCGTTTTCAAAGGTTGAGACTCTCGATGATATTCGCAACCGATTTATCGCCGGGTTTGGTTCCCAGTGGGCAGATTTTACAATTTTTAAGGCAAACAATCTTAAGGTGATCGGATATTCTAACGCAACACTACTGCCGAAAATGCTGGCTCACAAGCGGTTTGACTATTTTCCACTAGGAGCGGGAGAAGTTTGGGATCCGAAATGGAAATCCCGAAATGAACTGGCGGTGGAAAGGTATCTGGCATTTTATTATGTCTATCCCTCGTATTTCTTCGTCAGTAAAAAACAACCCGAGATGGCGAATCGAATAAAAAAAGGCTTACATGAAGCCGTGATGGACGGAACTTTTAATAAACTCTTCTTCAAATACCATGGAAAAGCTCTTAAGCAGGCTGACCTGGCGAATAGGAAAATTTTCAAACTGCACAATCCTAACATTCCCAAAGGAATACCGGCGCCTGAAATTAGCTGGGTGACGCGGCCCTGGAAAACTGAAATTGAAAAGGAAGATCTAAAGTAACATCTCACAAAAGCTGTCTTATGAAATCCGTCACTTTCAGAAAGAGCTTGTCATTCAAGCAAACCCGTAATGCAGTTCTCATTGCCTTTTGCCTAGGGGTGATTTTTAGTCTGATACAGATTTTTCATGACCTTTCCAAGGCTAGGCAGGAAATAGGGTTGAACATATCACAGGTGATAAAGAGTGTAGAGCGCCCTGCTTCAAAAGCTGCCTATGCTTTAGATCAGGATTTTGGGAAAGAGATTCTTGAGGGACTCTTTCATTATCAATCCATCGTAAGGGCCGAGATTCTGGATGACGCTGCCGAAGTTCTAGTTGCTTTAGAGCGCCCCCTGAAGAAACACAAATTACGCCCTTTGACCACAGCTATTTTCGGCCAGGAAGAAGTCTTCTCATCAGGTTTATTGTTCAATATTCCGACCATTGATCCAGATTCTCCAGAGAAATTGACCAAGTCAGGAGAGCTGAATCTGGTGGTGGACACCTACTACGTAGGGTACCGTTTTATTGAACGAGCTATCGTGATTCTAATATCTGGAATTCTAAGGAACATCTTTCTTGTTATTTGTCTTTTGATCTTTTTCCACAACTTTCTGACCAAGCCCTTTTTGAAATTAGAGAAGGAACTGAATAGTATAGATCCGGCCAATCCGGAGAAAGCACGGTTGATCATGCCCTCTGGCCATAGAGATAATGAGCTCGGCATCACGGTAAAAGCCACCAATAGACTATTATCTGCCATTGAAAAGCGGATTGCCGAACGCGTGCAGGTAGAAAAGTCACTGCGGGAAAATGAAAAGCTGTTATCTAAAATTACTGATAATTACCCCAATTCATATCTATCAATAATCGAGAAGGATTTCACGATTGCTTTTACTTCCGGTCAAGAATTCAAGAAACAAAATCTGGATCCCAAACAGTTTATCGGCCTGACCTTGGAACAGGCTTATGGTGATCATGCGCCCATTATTCAAGAGTATTGTAAAAAGACATTTCTGGGCAAAGAATGTTCCTTCGAACTGATTCTCGAGAACCAGAATCTTTTATATCGTACCGTTCCTTTAGATTTTGAAGATGAATCCATTGACCGCATTCTTGTTGTCGCGGAAAACATCACCAAGCGTAAACAAGAGGAGAATCTACTAAAAGCCAAAGAGGCGGCAGAAGCCGCCAATCGTGCCAAAAGCATCTTTCTGGCTAATATGAGCCATGAGCTGCGCACGCCCTTGAATGCCATTTTAGGTACTGGGCAACTGATGGCCCGGGACACCGGATTTCCTGAGAAATATAAAGCGAATCTGGAGACGCTCACCCGCAGCGGAGAACACCTGTTAAGTCTGATCAATGATGTACTGGAAATCTCCCGTATCGAGGCCGGCCGTGCGACACTCACAAAAAGTGTTTTCAGCCTAAAAAAAGCCCTGATGACAACAGAGGAGATGAATCACCTTCGCACTGAGAAGAAAGGCTTAGAATTAGAAGTCGATTATGATCCTAACATACCGGAAAATATCAGAACCGATAAAGCGAAACTGCATCAGATTCTAAACAACCTTTTGGACAATGCGATCAAATACACGAAAAATGGTGGTATCATCTTTCGCGTGCATGTTGCAAATGATACCGGTAACCGGGAAATCAGGGATAACAGTCAGCAACCTACCGCTCGCGCGGCGGACAAGTCGTCAATCATCAATCTTCGATTCATAGTCGAGGATACAGGTATTGGAATCAGTCAAGACATACAGAAGGACATCTTTGATCATTTTATTCAAGCCTCGACCGCTGAGGAGTCCATTAAAGGGGTCGGTTTGGGCCTAACCATCTGCCGACAGTATGCCTCGCTGATGGGTGGGTGTATTTCAGTGAAGAGTCAACCTGGAAAGGGCTCCACCTTCACCGTTGAGTTGCCCGTAGAGTCTGTTGACAAATCCCTTACTTTGCCCGAAGAACCTAAACGAAGGGTAGTTGGACTGGAGCCGGATCAACCGATGTTCAACATTCTGATCGTTGAGGATGATAATTACAGCCGAATCGTACTCAGGCAATTGCTCGAACAGGTTGGTTTCAGCGTGATAGAAGCAAAAGATGGTCAGCAAGCCGTGGAAATGTACGCACAATTTCAGCCGGATCTGATTTGGATGGATATCCGTCTCCCGGTCATGGATGGGCTGGAAGCGACGAGGCGAATTCGGAATGTGGAGTTCGGAATGCGGACTGAAGAAGGGCGGAACTCCGAAACCAGCAATCCCGTCATTATAGCGCTGACCGCCAGCGTGTTTGAAGAAGACAAGCAAAAGGTTTTTGAAGCGGGCTGTGACGACTTTGTTCGCAAGCCATTTCACGAAGAAGAGATCTTCGACAAAATGGCTCAATACCTTGAAGTTCGATATATCTATCAGGACATTCAAGCACCGGAAGAAAAACCAGCGTCACCGGCTCTGACTTCTGCCGATCTGGCCGGTTTGCCGGAAGATCTGCTTCAACAGATAAATGCGGCTGCCAGAGGCGCGATGTCAAAACAACTCCTCGACTTATTCGAAAAAATACCACCGGATTTAAGGCATGTGGCCGACGCCTTGGCCGATCTTGTCAGTCAATATCAGTTTTCAAAAATCATCGCCTTGACTGAAAAGGAGAAAAGGGATGGTTAACAACCAAACGGATTCTCCAAGGGGAGACATCCTTATTGTAGACGATGACCTGCCGGGCCTGAATACCCTGTCTTCCATGCTGACCAACCAGGGCTACGAGGTGCGGGGTGTCCCGGACGGACCTATGGCTTTGACCGTGATCGACAGCAAACCTCCGGAATTGGTTTTACTTGATGTCAAAATGCCCGGGATGGATGGTTTCGAAGTGTGCCGACAAATAAAGGCGAACGAAAAAGCATCCGACCTACCGGTTCTTTTCCTGAGTGCTCTGGATGAGACGGCAGATAAAGTAAAGGGATTTAATGCAGGGGGATTGGACTTTATTTCCAAGCCATTTCAGGCGGAAGAGGTCCTGGCCCGGGTCGATACCCATTTAGCATTGAGTCGTTTGAAACGAAACCTCGAGCTGCGTGTTGAGAAACGCACGGCAGAATTGACAGAGAGTAAAGAAGCCCTGGCCGAGCAACTCAAATTCGAGCATCTGATTGCGGAAATCGCAGCAAGATTGGCGAACGTGCAGCCGGAGACTATTGACGCTGAAATCCAGGAAACACTCAGTTCCCTCGGCCGATTTCTCAAAAGTGAGAGAGCTTTCGTTTTCCAGTTTACCGACGACGGGGAAAGTTTGAAAAATACCCATGTATGGGCGGCTGAAGGTTTCAGTCCGCAGTCAGATATATTTGAACTGGACCTGGCTTCTGATATTCCTTGGGTTGCCCGACAAATCCGCAGTGGAAGGGTGATCGTGGCCGGTCCCGGATATGTCGGGCTGCCCGATGAGGCGCAGGAGTTCCGGCAGCAGCTTGAACGCGATGGGATAAACTCCGGGTTTGTCGTACCGATTTCCGTCGAAGGCAGGTCAATCGGAATGCTTGGTTTGGATACCGTCGACAAAGCACGCGAATACCCGGCGCCGCTGGTAAATCGATTGAGGGCTTTGGTTGACATGATCGGCTCGACACTGCAACGTATCCGTGCACAAAGAAAACTGGAGCAATACAAGCATATCGTTGAGTCTACCACGAGCATTGTCGGTTTGGTGGACCGAAAGTATGTCTATCAAAATGTAAACGATGCTTACTGCGTCGCTTTTAAAAAAGACCGACTGGAGATAATCGGAAGATCTGTGGCCGATCTTTTCGGACAGGAGATGTTCGATCAAGAGTTAAAGCCGCATTATGATCGCTGCTTTACCGGCGAAGAGGTTAGCTTTCAATCATGGGGCGAGTTTCCGGGTTGGGGAAACCGGTTTATGGATGTGCGTTATTCTCCGTTTTTCGGTTCCGAAGGAAAAGTATCCGCTGTCGTGGTAAGCGCCCATGATATTACCGAAATCAAGCAGCTCGAAATGAAACTGAAAGAAAGCGAGGAGAGATTTAGGGCCTTTATGGAGAACATTCCCGCCGTTGTCTATATCAAAGACGAAGAAGATAGACACATATATGCAAATCCAGAGGGCTTTAAAAGCGTTGGTAAAAAACCGGATGAATTTATCGGTCTGACTACCCGGGCTTTGTGGCCCCCAGAATTGGCCGATAGGTTGATCGCACTGGATAAAAAAGTGCTCGATGAAGGCATGCCCAAGATCGTCGATGAATGGCAAAGTTCTGAGGTAGGTGACGCTGAATGGCGCAGGGACATCAAGTTTCTGATCAAAATGAGATCCGGGAAAAAGCTCCTGGGCGGCATTGCGGTTGACATTACCGAAATAAAGCAGAAGGAACAAAAACTGCGGGATGCATACAGTGAAATCGAGCAGTTAAAACAAAAGTTGGAGCAGGAAAACATCTATCTGCGCGAAGAATTGGAAATCAACTACAGGCATCATGAGATTGTCGGTGAAAGCACTGCAATAAGAAAAACTTTGCACCAAGCCGAAAAAGTTGCCAATGAAGAAACCACCGTCCTTATTTTAGGCGAAACTGGAACGGGAAAGGAGTTACTGGCCCGTGCCATTCATGGATTAAGCCCCCGCAAAGATGGCCACATGATGAAGGTCAACTGTGCGGCCCTTCCCGCCAACCTGGTCGAAAGTGAATTATTCGGTCGTGAAAAAGGCGCGTTTACCGGTGCCATGGCCAGACAATTGGGGCGCTTTGAGTCCGCAGACGGGTCAACCATTTTTCTGGATGAGATCGGCGATCTGCCGTTGGAAATGCAAACTAAGCTGTTGCGCGTGCTGCAGGAGGGACAGTTTGAACGGCTCGGCAGCATTAAAACCATATCCGTGGATGTCAGAGTAATTGCGGCAACCAATCGTGATCTGCGCAAAGCCGTCCGGGAAGGAAGGTTTCGCCGCGATCTGTACTACCGGCTGAATGTATTTCCAATCACTGTTCCGCCTTTACGGGAGCGTTGCGATGACATTCCCTTGCTGACCTGGACCTTTGTTAAACATTTCAGTGAAAGCATGGGTAAACAGATATCAACGATCAAGAAAAATAGTATGGACCGCTTGAAAGCCTATTCGTGGCCTGGAAATGTTCGGGAGCTAAAAAACGTGATCGAACGATCAATGATTCTCTCCACAGGGCCTGTCCTTCATATCGGTGAGATCGAATCGGATGCGACGGCAGAACCTTTGAACTTGACGTTGGATGAACTTGAACGGACACATATCCTGAATGTGCTTGAAAATACAGGCTGGCGTATCCGCGGTGATAGCGGAGCAGCCAGAATACTGGGATTGAAGCCGACAACGCTCGAGGCCCGTATGAAAAAACTGGGCATTCAGCGCGGGAAATAATGTCGTTAATTGTGAAATTTTCACCGGATCTTCCCCGACGCTTTCTCCGCAGATGTTCAATGTAAAACCAGCTCAATTTCCACCCCCTTCGAATCATAACACTTAAATTAGTAACTCTCCGTACCTCCATTATTTTGGATGTCATCCAATATAGTGGAGATATTTACATTATTAATTTCGTCGTGTTGTAATCCCACCATACTCTATTTTGCCTTTAATTCAAACAACTTAGCGCTAAAATGTCAACCGGTTATTTTATGGCACAAAATTTGGATTGCTTAAGGTTACACTTAATAATGCATTCAAATAGTTGCGGTTATAAATATGAAATTTAGGTAGTTCGAGTGATTCTTCTCACAGTGTATGTAAAAGTGGCGCCTGAAAACAGGCAAAATGCCATCAACACCATTAAGTCGATGATCGGACCTACCAGCGCATTGCCCGCTTGTCACTACTGTTACCTTTTCAGTGATGTCGATAACGACGACAGGTTGTTTCTAATAGAGCAATGGGGATCACAAGAATGCTTCGAACGTCACATTCGCTCGCCTGACTTTCGCAATATTATTTCAGTGATGGAGTTGAGCTGTGAGCCGCCGGAGATGATTATTCACACTGTTACACATACCCACGGAATAGAATTTATTGAAAAACTGCTTTTATAAATCGTTGGTCCGAGGCTTATACTTGCCTGAACATTAACATTGAATCCATAAACAACAGGAGGTGCAAAATGGGAGAAGGCAAAGGTTATTTTCAAGGTGAAAAGACTCCGGGATTTATCCTTAAATATGATAAACGCCCCGAGTTTATCAAACACCTGGACCCGGAGCCGGGAGACGCTGGGCGCTGGTACGAATCGCAGTTGCCGTCGTGCGAATTTCCCTATGAGTACAAATCCGTAGAAGTGGACGGGGTTACCCTGGCTTATACCGATCAGGGTGAAGGCGATCCCATCGTGTTCATCCACGGTGCGCCGGAGCAAAGCTATATCTGGCGCAATCTGATGCCCTATATGCTGCCTTACGGACGAGTGATCACATTCGACCACATCGGCCACGGGCTTTCCGACAAACCAGACGTGAAATATGAATTCCCGGACTACGTCAAATTTACCGAGGGATTTTTTGAAGCGCTGAATCTCGACCGGATGACCTTCATTATTCACGACTGGGGATCGGTGATCGGCCTGGACTATGCGGCCCGACATCCGGAAAAGGTCCGCGGCATCGCCATGATGGAAGCGCTGTGTGCCCCCTGGTATCCTATTAAAGATGCCAAAGAAGCCGCCAAACGCAAAGGCAAAGCCGGTGCACTGCATCATTATATTCTTTACAAGGCGGATGCGGCCGAGGATCTAGCCATTAACCAGAACATGTTTATCGAACAGGTCATGCAACTTCACACCTATCGCAAGATGACCCAGCGCGAAATGGAGACCTATCGTGATCCGTTCCGGAAGGCAGAATGGCGGAGGCCGCTCTTCATGTGGGCCCGAGAGGTCGGTATCGAGGGCGATGTACCGCATACTGACGAGGCCATGGAGCGGTTCAACAAATGGTTGCTGGAGAAGACCATACCCACCATGGAAGTATATGGATTCCCGGGCGAAGTCAGCGAAGAGTACGACGTGCGCTGGCGGGTCGAGCACATCAAAAATCACGAAACCGCCTTTATTGGGCCGGCACTCCATTTTGTCCAGGAAGATCAACCCGAACATGTCGGCCGGGCCATTGCCGACTGGTATCGGCGCAACCTGGCACCGAATCCCAATGTCTGGATGACGGATGCTCAGCCTTAATTGCCTGCTAAGGTTAATAGACAAGGGAATACGGAGCTCTTTTACAAAAGCAGTTGCTCAGAGGGGCATGTAAAGTCCGATAAGAGTGGGTCCCCCCGAGCCAGATTGTTCGCGATCCCTTCTAGGTAGTTTCCATCCGGAAACTCCTTTTCCCCTCCCTTGGCGGCCTGCGATGAGCTTCCTTCGACGTGCTCGGGGCCTGAGCTTGTCGAAGGCAGTCGAGTTGGAGGGGATGAAGGGGAGGGGGATATGATAACTGATAGATCTGCATTAGATGTTGTGGCTGGGGGAAAATGAGGAGGCTCAGACAATGGATCCCGTAGAACACGCAGTTGGTTTAAGTACAATTACAGAAAGCATCCATATCGCCGGTGAAATTTTCGGCATGTTCGGCGTGGCCATCATGGTTGTCGGCATCGGTATTGCCACGATTTTATTGTTAGTAGAAATTTTAAAAAAGAAAGGATTACAAGCCAGCATTCACGAATACAAAATTCGAATTGGACGCGCTATGCTTCTGAGCCTGGAAGTACTGATTGCGGCCGATATTGTCGAAACGGTGGCGTTAGCCCCAACGATTCAGAATATGATCGCTCTGGGAGTCATCGTTATCGTGCGAACTTTCTTAAGCTGGGCGCTGACCCTGGAAATCAAGGGACATTGGCCCTGGCAAAGCTCTGCGGGGAATAGCGCCCCAACCCGATAAGCTGTTGGTGCTACAATGCCTCTCACCGCATGGTTTACCATAATTCTGTTGGCGGCCATGTTTGCGCTGCTGATCAAATCGGATTTACCGCCCGTGGCGATATTTCTGGGTGCCTTGACTTTTGCGATCGTATTTCACCTGACCCCTTTGGAACATGGACTTAAAGGCTTTTCCAACCCGGGTGTTTTGACCATCGGTGCGCTGCTAATGGTGTCGGCCGGGATGAATGCTACCGGCGCGGTCGGTCTGATTACCGACCGCATTTTCGGACGAACAAATAGCGTCCGGCAGACATATGTAAAACTCCTCCCGCCGGTGGCATTGGGCAGCGCTTTTCTCGACAACGCCACAGTTGTGCCGATGCTGATCCCGAGCCTCCGCGACCTGTGCCGGCGAAAACGGCTGCCGGCTTCAAAGCTCTTCTTGCCATTGAGCTACGCTGCCATACTAGGAGGTGCCACCACACTGATCGGCACCCCGGCCAATCTGATTATTGCCGGACTGGTCACCGATCGACTCTCTAATGCCCAATTCAAGGGATCGCTCTTGCGGGAGCTTCATCTATTCGACCCGGCCTGGATAGGCCTGCCGGTGGCGATATTCGGCATCGGCATCATTTTTCTTTTAGGGCAGAGGCTGCTGCCCCACAAAAATAAGGCTATTGATCTTCCGCACCGACATAGAGTTTACCGGGCTGAATTTCGACTCCGCCAAAGCGCGTCGGCTACTGGCCAGACATTCAAAGCAGCGGATTTTACCGGTTTTGGTGGCGCCGAACTAATTTCATTTACACAAGCTGAAAACATCGAACAACAGTTCGACGGGAATCAATGGCTGCAAGGGGGAGATATCCTGGCCTACAAAATCACCGGTGAAGACCTACCGCACCTGTGGAAAAACCCGGATCTGATACCGCATAACACGATCAGGAAGATGGAAACCCGACGCCATACCCATCAGCTTGTCGAAGTCGCAGCCGCACCCACAGCGTCTGTGATCGGACGTAAAGTTTCCGAGCTGTCCCTTTTGAATCATCCCTACAAAATGGCAGTGGTGGCGATGTCGCGGCAAGGGAGACCGTTGGAGTTTCCACTGCAGGATGCGAGAATTGAAATTGGCGACAACGTGATCCTCGAAGTCGATGCCGCCTTCTTTCATCACAATCGGAACGAGACCGAGTTTGCACTGATCCGAAGAGTTCGAGGATTTCAACTTCAGCGGACAAACCGAGCGTTAACTGCCACAGCCATCACCATAGCAATGGTCATTGTCGCAGCCATGGGGTGGACGAGTCTATTGGCTGCGGCCATGCTGGCGGCAGGATTCATGCTGGTGACCGGCTGCATGGATTTGCGCACCGCCGGACGAAACGTCAACTTCGTCAACTTGACCGTCCTGGCGTGTGCAGTTGGCCTTGAGGCGGTCGTTGTGGATAGCGGGTTGTCCCAAAACATCGCAGATCTAGTTATTGGTCTTGGCGTCCTGAATCCGCACCTGGCCCTGACAACAATCTACATGGCAACGGTTGTGGCGGCCAACCTGATCAGCGGCGCATCCGCCGCGGCCCTGATTTTTCCTGTAGCCGTTTCGTTGGCCAGCGAGTTAAGCCTGGATTTCACCCCCTTTGCCGTCACGATGATGATGGGGGCCTGCCCCTTTATAACGCCGACAGCCACGCCGACCAACCTGACTGTTTATGGTCCCGGCGGTTACAGATTCTTGGATTACATCAGGCTGGGTATACCGCTTACGATTCTATCTGGGTCATTGACGATCTTTCTGGTTCCGATCGTATTTAATTTTGGACCCGTATAACAGTGCAGCAAACAGGAACCCGGAAACGTTATTGTCAATGCAATGAATAGGACTTGAGAAAGGTGAAATTTGTATCAATTGCCGATGCCCGGCACAGGCCTGGGATACGTTTCTACCGTCAGGCCTGCATATCCTTCTCATTTTTATTCAGGAGTTTCAGCATGCCATTGTTTTTCCGGACAGAGATCTTTCTGAAACCTGCTGCCGGTATTCTTCTCATCACTGCGGGTGTAATTGGTGGATTTCTGTATCCTGAATTCGCTGCCGCATCTGATACCGATAGAAAATGGTCCATCGACGGCGGTGTACGTTACAGATTACTGGTATTTCATGATTTTGCAGATATCCATTACATTTTTCTTTATGGAGGAATAAACCATGAAAAAGCAGAAAGCAGAAGAAAAGGATTCCAAACCACAAAACGTGTCCCGTCGCGGCTTTTTAAAGATTGTCGCATTCTTTACTATTTGCTCGAATTGGATCCGACTGGCTCAAGCTCAAACCAGCGAGGAGGTGCCGCCGGAACCTGACAACCTGGATGAGCCCACGCCGTGGCAGGAGGGTGATCCGGAACCCAGAGAAATGCAGGTTCCTGCGGTGGAGCCCGAACAACAATCCGATGAGGATCCTCCGTCCCAACCAATGGACGACGACCGGGGCGATCCACCGAGTCCTGATCACAAATGGGTGTATGGCTACTGGTGGTGGACCAACGGAGAGTATGTCTGGGTCCCCGGCTACTGGGAAATTCCCCCACAACCGGATTACGAATACGAACCGGGGTATTGGAAATACGGGAACAATCCGTGGATATTCGTGCGCGGTGGCTGGGTGGTTATCGGCACTGCGGTGATTGTGGCCTATGCCAGTCCGAGGCCGGTGCTCACGGCTTTTGTGATTACAGCCCCTCTCCGCATCAGACGTCGTCATCGCCACTGGGGTCATCACCGCACCCGTCGCCGTCGCCACACCCCGAGGCCCAGACCAACACGGGGGCCGTCACGCGGGCCATCACGCGGACCTTCACCTGGGCCGTCACGCGGGCCGTCACGTGGGCCATCCCGCGGACCGTCACCCGGAACATCACCTGGAAGGCAACCCGGTGGGGGTCCTGGTGGCCCTGTCAGAACACAGTAGTAGATATCTGGACGTTTCATGACATTTACGATGAGGTGCTCGAGACGGTGCGTATGACTTATGACGGCCCGCTGACCTTGGCGGATGAAATGACCGTTTGGAACGTAACCGATGAACAGGTGATGGTGCGCAAAGCCGTGGTGACCGACGACGTGGCCCCAACAGGGACCACCCAGGCTTATCGAACTACCAAACGAGAACCTCCGGAAGTGGCCGCGAAATGGATCTCGCCAGACATCAATGCTGGCAAGTGGGAGGGCTATACGCCACCGCCATTGCCGAAGCAATGCCAGTTAGGCATTTCAATTTTCATTCTATCGACGTGAGCATGCACGGACCGCTCCTGGGGGTGAATTTTGTCTGGTAGAAATTCACTTTTTATGCAAGCAGACAAGCATTGCCTGATAAAGAAAAAGGGTATTTCGGTACGTTTTTTCCCCCTTGCATTCCACTGCATCATTGCGCCGGTCATGCGTTTTTTACCGAAGTCTTGAAGATAGACTTGTGGGGTAGAGAATAGATGAAATCTAAAGACGTGTAAACTAACGAAAGGAGGAAATGATGAGCGATCTAGTTGTTATTGGTTTTGACGATGAGAACACTGCCTTTGAAATGCGGGCAGCCCTAGCAAAACTGCAGAAGGATTATCTGATCGAAATGGAGGATGTGGTGGTGGTGACCAAAGATGAGAAGGGCAAGGTGAAACTGCACCAGGCAGTTAACCTCACTGCTGCTGGCGCAGTGCACGGCAGCTTCTGGGGTATGCTCATAGGGATGATCTTTCTCAACCCGCTCCTTGGTGCGGCGGTAGGGGCCGGGGCCGGGGCGCTGTCCGGTAAGCTTCGCGACATCGGTATCAGCGACAATTTCATGAAAGAATTGGGTGAGACCTTGACAGAAGGCAAATCGGCCCTGTTTGTTCTCGTACGTAAAGTCACGCCAGACAAGGTGCTGGATGAATTGAAGTCATTCAAGGGCAAAGTGATTAAGACTTCGCTGACGAAAGACAAGGAAGAAGAACTTCGACAGGCGCTGGAAAGTTTCTAAAGGAAGGCAACGTTTATGGTACATGCCTTGAAGGAAGGGGTCATGCGGTTAAATAGAACAGATTCCTTACTTCTATCTGCTCTTTCCTTGTCGATGCTGCTGATAGCTATTAGCGCACTATCTACGCTGGCCGCAGAAGAGGAGACAACGACCCAAGCAGCTAAAACAGAAATAGAACAATCTGGAGAAGGAGCTGCAGCTTCTAACCCGCTAGCAGCGCTTAATAATACAGACCTGAAGTGGACATCTATCAGGGTAAATGATCCGAATGATTCCAGACGCAATGATTATTGGATTAAGGGCGGATGGACGTTTGCTTCCTGGGGAAAGCTTAGCTACGATCTGACCTACCAGGAGACCAATATAACCGGAGTGAGTGAAAGTGACTGGGAATCACTGAGCTTAAAACCCATCTTTTTCATCAAATCGGGTCAATTGGACTCCTGGATGTATCGCATGACGACCGGCTTTGAATGGATTATCGATTTCGACAATCGTGACAAGGGAATTGGTACGGGATCCGATCTGATTTCTCCTCTATTCGGTGTAGCACTTCTGCCGCGAAAAGGCACAACCCTGGTTCCATTGGTGCAGCATTTTGTCTCTTAAAGCGGACCTACAGTTAACACCACCGGCTTTCGTCTCATTGGAATACAGAGCTTACCATACCAGTCCTGGGTTAAAATGGATCTCATTGTACCGTATGATTGGGAGAATGAAAGAGTACCTGCTACCGTGGAAGTTGAGTTAGGAAAAATGTCGACTTCCTTTTTCGGAATATATGTGAGCGGTCTGACTGGTATAGGTGGTGATAGAGCTGTCGATTGGGGAGCAAGCCTCAATGTGCGTTTTATTTATTAAAGCCACTTTAGTAAAGATAATAATCATTTATCGGTGAAAGGAGAAAAAGATGAAACGAAAATTAACCATTATTGCGATTGTCATTGTGGCCGTTGCGGCATTGACGGTGGTTTACACCGCGGGATGGCTCAAGGGCCAGACCGGTCAGGGTCCGGCCCTGGTAAAAGAGGCCCAGGCCGCCGGCGGTATGGTCAAAGGCCCCAATGTGAAGGCACCGGATCGCTACGTCTATTATCCGGGTACTGAAGTGCTGGCCGAGGACGAAGTGCGCGTCATCGCCTGTGGTACGGGCATGCCGGACGCGCGTCGCGCGCAGGCATCGGCTTGCTTTCTGTTCGAGTTCGGCAACGGCGAGAAGCTGATCTTTGACATCGGCACCGGCGCGATGCGCAACATCAACTCGCTGATGATCCCAGCCGAG
>Ga0126326_1000216_pt1 | contig 24512 bp, 18 predicted proteins | sample InaspJWI67metaG_FD_94485 | JGI IMG/M metagenome (GOLD analysis project Ga0126326, IMG submission 94485) | Marine gutless worms symbiont microbial communities from Oahu, Hawaii - Inanidrilus sp. 1 OAHU.JWI-67 metaG | ecosystem: Host-associated > Annelida > Digestive system > Unclassified | place... | reverse complement strand
TATCCTGGTTCATGGGTGGTGTATCCTTTCCTTTTTAGTGTGGCCGGTTGACTGCTGCTAACAATCTACCGGTGGATACACCGCCTTTTCCTTTAAACACAACTTTTAAATATAACTCCAAATCGACTGCAGCGGTAAGCTTTATTTTAATTTTGATGAACAGAAGAGCTGGTCAAGTCCCGAATAGTGAATAAATTTTGACAATTTTAATTGAAGCGGATGTTCAATAGATTAGCCCCCCCTGTACGATAGTTCCTACTTACCCCAGAGGAATACGCTCCGCTGTCACTAGTGAACTCCACAGGACAGGCGGGGCAGGCAGACACACACACCCGCCCGCCTCGCCTTGCTCGCATGGCGGGCGTGGGACATCCACAGACAATAAAACCTTTTTGCCTGGACAAGCCTGTCTCGAGCGACGTCGAGTGGGTCGCCCCCGGGCAAAATCCTGATTACTCAGGTGGTAAGTCCCACTCTATAAGTTCGACATCCTCAAATGCAACCGGTTTACTGGAAACCCACAGCACGGCCCGCAAACCGTCGGTAAAATATGGATCTCCGGTCAGATTCTGCCGCGGCGATTCGATGGGCGCCACACCGACTCCTTTTACTAGGGCAAATTTCGAAAGACCCTGGGAATACACAAGGTTCTGGATCAAGTACCTGCGGGTTTCATCCACATCCGGATCGATCTTGTGGGTTACAATCGTCTTTGTGGTAAAGCGCACCCCGATGTCGCGGCTGATCTGACCCACCCACACGAAATCACCCTGAAATTGGACCGGTGCCAGCCACAGCCGCAAGTGATTGCGTTCATGAATCGTGCCCCGTGCCTTTTGAAAGGCAACATCCTGGCGCCTGCCGAAGACATACAAGGCGCTGACGGGTGAGTAGCGATAGCGTCCTCCAAAAAGAAAAGAAGTCCCGGTCTTCCAGGCAGAACCGGTGGTGATGGTTTCCGTCTCATCCCACCCGGCCCGGATAAAGGCATGATAGACATCGTCACCGTTTCCGACGATGATCAGGTTGAGCGGGTCACCCGTTTCGGTCCCTTTTTTGTTGACCGTGCAGCAAGGCAGCTCCTGGAGGTACTGAATAAAGTCATTTTCATCTTCGATATTTTTCCACCTGTCTGCCGGGTACAAAATCTCAAAATCGATCTGGCGGTGATCTATTTTCAGGCCGGGCACGCGAATGAAAAACGTAAATGTTCTTACCTGGTGGTCGGCTCCTACCAGATCGACGACAAAGGTTTTGGTGCCCTCGTCAAGGTTGGTGAACACAAATCCCGCTCGAACACTACCCGGGTGGATGTAGACATCCTTTCCTTTTTCAAAAAAATAACGATCCATTTTTTGATTGGCGGTGTTCGAAAAACGAAAATGGCTCACAAAAGCGGCTTCGAGGGGTGTAAAGTACATTGGATCCAGACTGACAGGAAAAAACCAGATCGGTTGATCGTCCTGGTTTTCGATCTCGAGCCAGACCGGCTGTATCCCATGGCGGTAAAGATTGACACCGAATATTCGCCGTGTTTCCGCCGCATCGGGTACGGCGGCTCTCACGCGCACATTGTTTTCAGATTTTGTTTGCGCTCTTTCCAGAAAAAGCGACTCGCTCAACGGACTTGGATTGTAACCGGAACATCCGAAAATAACCATGCAGAAAAATGCGAAGATGCAAAGATAGCGATTACGTCCCATGGGACCAATCCTTGTTTTCACCTGTAATGAATCCGGGCCCGGAGGACCCGTCTTCGCCAGGCTACGCCGCGGCAGGCCCGGCTTTGGTTCAACCCCTTGAAGGGGGCGCTCTGTGACCGACCTGATTTCAACCTTCTACTGGAGTGTTGGAGAACCGAACACATGACAAACATCTGCCGGGAATCAAACCCGAGATAGACGGGATTTTATTCCCATGGAGACCAAGTGCCTTAGACCATTACTCCAACACTCCATCACTCCCTGGATTTTTCAAGGCAGAGCCATCCGTTTGTGACCTGGCCCAGAGGACCAGGATTTCTATGCTTTCTAAGAACTGACCTTACCATCCGGGGCATGGTGTTAGCGGCCCAGCAAAAGCTTTCTTCTTTCAGTAGCCGGCCTTTCCCAAGGCACGAGTTGAACTTCCGAAAACGAAATGGGATCGCCTGAAATCCATATCACAAGGCGAAGCCCATCCGTGAAGTACTCATCATCGTGCAGACTCTGGCGGGGTTCGGCTATCGTGGCAACACCCGTTCCTTTGACATAACCATATTTCAATATGGCCTGAGCGTACCACAGATCCTGTAGCAGATAAGTTCGGGACTCATCCACGTCCGGTTCGATGATAAATTTGTTCCAGACAGAGCGCCGGATGATGCGGCTGATCTGCCCCACCCAGACATTTTTACCTTCGAAAGTATATGGGCTCAGCCAGAGACGCAGCTGATTGCGCTCGTTAAGTGTTGATCGGGATTTGCGGAAGGCGGCATCCTGGCGTCTTTCAAAGAGATAGAGCGATTTGACGGGTTGATATCGAAACTCCCAGAGTAACTGGGCCGCCGGATCATATGATGATGCGGCCGCAGTTTCGTCCCAGTTGCTGCGCAGCAGGGCGTAAAGGACGTCCCGACCATTTCCGACAATGACAACGTTGACCGGATCGGCCATTTTATTGCCGTCCTCACCGGTCGTGCAGCAGGGCAATTTTTCCAGGGCTTTCCTGAAATCCGCCAAATTGTCATATGCGACTTCGTCAAGGGACGATATCAGGCTCGTCCAGTCCACCACACGGTAATCCACTTTAATACCCTCAACGGGTATCAAGAATGTGAAAGCCCGAACCTGGTCATCCTCACTGAGAATATCCACGTTAAAGGCTTTGGTCCCCAGTTCCAGGTTGGTAAAGACGAATCCCGAACGGACATTCCCCGGTTCGATGGAGTTGCGGATGGTATGCTGGTGAAAATACTGATCCATCCTCTGTTTGGAAGCCTTTGAAAAACCAGAATGGTGCATGTAGGCCACTTCAAGCGGGGCAAAATAGTCGGGGTCGACACTCACCGGTGCAAACCACATTCGCTGTTGGGTGTCGTTTTCGATCTCCAGCCAGATCGGCTGGATGCCTTTTTTGTATAGTGGCAGGCCAAACACTGCTTCGGTTTCTTGCGCGCTGAGTACCGCTGCTGAGACTCGGACACCATCTTCCATCTGGGTTTTGGTCCGTTCCCGAAAAGGCTCTTCGTTAAACGGTCCCGGATTGTATGTCGCGCAGCTCGTCAGAATCGAGCATGAGATGATGACAAATGCTACCTTGCGTATGCTTGCATGAAAAGCCATAACTTTACGGCCTTACTTAGAAGAATCGATTAATTTAAAAGAGTGCATTTTAAATCGCATAGGCTTGGAGGAGAAGGAATAATAAAGCAATGCAATACGAAAATCAACACTGAATATTTTGAATCCAGGGTTTATAATACCAATTGTATTTTTATATCGATTACAAATTGACAAACCAAAATATAATTAGTAGACCACCCCAACCGGAGCCAACTTTAATGGAATTCAAAAAGAAAGTTTGATTTGCAAAGGAGAAGATATCATGGCCGTTCAGAAACTTCGTGAAGGCAAAAGAGCTGTCGGGACCATGGTGCGCATGACCCGAAATCCTGCCGTGGCTACCATGGCACACAATGCAGGCCTCGACTACATTATGCTTGACCTGGAGCACGGTCCCTACACCATGGAAACCGTGGACGACGTTTTCAAAGTGGGGCGGCCGCTCGGTTTGGGCTGTTTCGTCCGCGTGCCGGAACTCGCCAAGGGCTATGTCTCCCGCGCACTGGACTCCGGCGCCACCGGTGTCATGGTGCCCATGCTGGAATCTGTAGAACAGGCCCAGCTCCTGGTGCGGTGGGCCAAGTATGCACCGCTTGGCAGCCGCGGTTTGGGTGGGGCTGGCGGCCACAGCGATTTCATGGGTTTCAAGCGTGATGCTACGCCGGAATTCATGGCCAAGGCCAATGTGGACACCCTTGCCATCGCCCAGATCGAAACCGCCCAGGCCATCGAGAACATCGATGCCATCGCCGCTGTACCGGGTATCGACACCCTGCTTATCGGTCCAAATGATCTTGCCATTTCGATGGGATGTGCCGGCGACCTGCTGGGCGACACTCTTGACAAAGCCATCGGCAGGGTGTCGGAGGCTGCCCAAAAGCATGGCAAGATATTCGGCATGCATGCACCCGACCCCCTCCTCGACCGCTGGCTTCCCAAAGGTCTCACTTTCGTAATGAACAATCTGGACACCAGCATCCTTGCAGCCGGGCTTAAAGCGATCTACGAAAAATATAAGGACTGATCGACAGTAAAGATCCGAGCCCAGAGATTCAGGCTTTGGTTCAACTTCTGGATGGGGGCGCCTTGTTGTTGAGCTGATTTCAACCTTCAACTGGAACGTTGGAGTGTTGGAGCATTGGAGTAACGGTTGTGTTTTCTGGGCAGATACTGGATGCTTGATACTTGATGCTGGATATCTAACAACACGCTAATGATGAAATCCAAAAGCATCCAGCATCCAGGATCCAGGATCCGTCGATTCTCGCAACGGTTTTCAAAGCAACGGCCAAGTTTGAATACAGTATTTTATGCTATTTTAGAATCAAATCACATGCGTATTTTCTTTCGCTCCGGGTCGTAGAGGACACGGCTGGGTTCTAAGGTTGCGGTGTAGACTTCTTTAAAGGATTCAATTTCAAAGTCATTATTTGAATTAGCCTGTTCTACTGGAATATAACCGTAACAGATGTTTTTCTTTACGGTGTGACCATAACCGGAACTGGTCGTTACACCCAGCACCTTTCCCCCTTGAATGATGGGGGCGCTGCCCTGGAGCACCAGCGGTTCACCGGTGTCGATGGTAAAAGAGCAAAGTTTTAATCCGGGTCCCTGGGCCTTGACTTTCGCCAGGGCTTCACGGCCGATAAAATCTTCTTTATCAAGGGCCACGCAAAATCCGAGTCCCGCATCGAATGGGGTATACTCCGGCGTCAGTTCCGATCCCCAGTCGGCATAACCTTTTTCCAGATGCAGGGAGCCGATGGTTCTATAACCCGCATTTTTGATGCCCAGATCCTGGCCGGCTTCCCAGAGGGATTCGTAAACATGGACCGCAAATTCCGTGGGGATGTAAAGCTCGTATCCCAGTTCCCCAACGTAGGTTATGCGAAATGACATAACAGGGGCATATCCGATCGTAAAACTTTTGCAGGTTCCGAAGGCAAAGCCTTCATTGCTGACGTCGGCATTGGTTAGTTTTTGCAGGAGCTGCCTTGATTTCGGACCGATAACGTTAATGACCGCATAGGCCGAGGTCATCTCCTTCAATGAAACCGAACCGTCGGCGGGCATGTAATTGTTGATCCACCATGCAGCGCGCAATCCAAAGGCGGTGCCGACAACCAGCATAAACCGGTCTTCAGCCAGCCGCCCGATGGTCAGGTCACACTCGATGGTGCCTCTTTCATTGCACATCTGGGTGTAGATAACCTTGCCGACCGGTTTGTCGATCTGGTTGGCACACAATCTGTTCAAAAAGGCCAGGGCTCCGGGGCCATCCACTTCGAACTTGCAAAAGGATGACTGGTCGATGAGCACCACGTTTTCTCTGGCATTTTTATGCTCGGCCGCCACGTGTTCGAACCAGTTGGGAATTTCAAAAGTGTGATCGTCTTCGGGTGCCACACCCTCCGGTGCAAACCAGTTGACGCGTTCCCAACCGTACTTGGCACCATAAACCGCGCCTTTTTCTTTCAGCGGAAAATAAAGGGGACTGCGTCGGACGCCGCGGGCCGAATCATGCTCCTCGCCGGGCCAGTGAATAGTGTAATGCTTGCCGTATATTTCGGCTGTCCTTTCAACATCGTATCTGCGGCTTTTGTGATAAGGACCGAAACGACGAATATCCAGCGGCCAGATATCGAGGCTCGGTTCACCTTCGATAATCCACTCGGCCATCATACGGCCTGCCCCGCCGCCGGCGGCAATCCCGAAGGCGTTGAAACCCACCGCCACGAACACATTGTCCCTTTCAGGTGCCGGGCCCATGATGGCATCGCCATCCGGAGTAAAACCCTCGGGGCCGTTGATCAGTTCGCGGATCCCGGCTTCTTCCAGACAGGGTGTCCGTTTTATGGCCGGTTCTGCCAGCTGCATAAAATGGTCGAAATCCGAATCGAGCAGATTTGCGTTGAACTTATTGGGGACCCCGTCGATCGACCAGGGGATGCCGTTTCTCTCATATCCTCCCATCACGAGGCCGCCAACTTCATTTTTGTAGTAGATTAAATTGTCTTTGTCGCGAATCGTCGGCAGATCCTCAGGCAGATCTTTCATAGGATTGGCAACGGCATACTGATGCATAAATGGCACCACCGGGGTGTTAATCCCCAGCATTTCACCCACCTGATAACCCCACATTCCGGTGCAGTTGACCAATATTTCACACTTGATGTCGCCTTGCTCGGTTTTGACGGCCGTTACCCGGTTTTTGTCAAATTCAAAACCGGTTACCAGATTGTTGCGATAAATTTTGGCACCCCGGCTGCGGGCGCCCTGGGCCAGGGCCTGGGTGATGCCGGAAGGATCCGCTTCGCCGTCGGTCGGCATGTAAGCCGCACCGATGATACCGTCCAGGGAAATAATCGGACAAAGATCGTAGGCTTCCCGGGGGGTGATGATATTCATCTCCAGCCCGAAGCTGCGGGCGGTCGTGGCACCTTTTTTCAGCTCGTACATTCGTTCTTCGGTGCTCGCCAAATGCAGGCAGCCGCTCATTTTCCAACCGGTTTTAAAACCGGTTTCCGCCTCGAGCTGATCATACAAACTCACGCTGTACTGCAGCATGCGGGTGATGTTTCTTTCCGAGCGCAGCTGTCCGACAAGACCGGCAGCATGCCAGGTCGATCCACTGGTAAGCTCTCCTTTATCGATTAAAACCACATCCTTCCAGCCCATCTTGGTCAGATGATAGGCGGTGCTGCAACCAACGATGCCGCCACCGATAATTACAACTTGCGCACTGTCTTGCATGGGGTATTCTCCTTTCTGGACTCACAGTTTGAATTTTTATCGATATCGGTCGATTCTTCTATTTCAGCTTGTCGCTTCATCCACCAGCTCGGCTATACGACTTAGGCAGGTTGTGAGCGAAACAGACAAAAATTTAAGATTATGAATTCAGCCCTCCTAATATACATTTACAACCCTTCACGCAAGACTTTAGGCCCATTTTTGTTTCCTGCAGCCTATATTTTTAAATCCGAATTGCACATGATTTATGCCATAACCGTATTGAATATTTTAGGAATGCTATCCGTCGGGAGCCTCCCTTCGAGAGCCTCAGGATCTAAGGACAAGGTCGAACGATCGAGGTAGATAGAAATGGCAGAGCGACGCGATACCATAAATCTTCCATCTTCTATCTTCAATCTTCAATTCCAGCTTGTCCGGGTTGAGCTGTAGGATGATTTATACAATATTTTGGATAGGTTTGATGGGTTTTGACCCAGAGGGACAAATCAAAAAAAGCTTGACAGGCAGAGGGGGGTAATATAAAGCTTTGCTGAATTTCTTACCTTTTTTATCAGGCAGTTTGATAGTTTCGGACATTGACGGCTGCGCTGTGAATCGAAACCGAAGATGTTCCGAATTTTCTTTTAGACCTTTACCTGAGCACGTCCTTTGGCTAAGACCTGTCCCTTTTCGGATATTTCAAAACCAGAAAGACTCGATTTGCTTACGTCGGTTGAGCCCCAGGCCGGAGCTATTAGTTTCACATCTTTTATTTTCTGCTCACAGTTACCATGACCGCTGTAAAAAGAATCAGCGGTGAGTTCTTTGGCTTTCAGATCTTGTTGCTCGGCAGATTCAATAGCTTGAATCATTCGTAAACAGATCCTTGCTAACCCGGTTCGGGATTTTTCGGGAATCAGAATTGCCCCAAAATATCTCATAAAGAAAGGAGGAAACAAATGAAAAGAAGATCACAAAAACTAGTCGGTCCTGCCTTGCTAGTCGCAGTTTTGATAATGACTTTACCATCCGCAGGGTTTACTCATCAACTCGCTGGGCTCACCCCGGACGAAGTGGTTTTATTGAGCCACCTGCCTGATCAGCAGATCGGCAAAGACTACCCCAAAGGGGAGACAATAAACGTCGGTTTTCTGGCCGCTCTCTCGGGGCCTGATGCCGGGTGGGGACTCCCGGGACTTACCGGAAATAATATCTGGATCGATGCGGTCAATAAGACCGGCGGGCTTCTGGTCGGCGGCAAAAGGTACCCGTTGAAGATGCACGCATTCGACGATGAGGCCAACGCCTCCAAGGCGCTTCAGGGTGCCAGACAATTGGTGCTGGAACATGACGTTAGATTCATCAGCGCCATTGGCGGCGATCCTGCTAATGCCACGGCTCCCTTCCTCACCAAACACAAGGTGATCTACGCGTCGTTGGTCCCCACCGACATGCATCCCAGCCGGCCATACGTTGTCGCCGGCGGCGATGTCACCCCCCAGTGCAACATGTTCAATGCGCTTTTGGCCAAGATGGTTTTGCCTAGTGAAAAAGAACTGGGGCGACCGTTGAAATATGCGTTGACCACCCAGGACGACATCATGTCCCGTCAAGTTGGAGCCTGGGAAATCGGGGCCGCTCTCGCCATGGGATTCGAAATAGTATACGAGAAGTTCTTCTCCGTCGATACCACCGACTTCGCCCCGATAGTCACGGCCTTGATGGCAACCAACCCCGACGTCATCAGCCTCTGTGAAGCCTGGCCCGAATATCAAACCCTGCTCTGGGAGCAGCTCTACCTGCAGGGATTTAAAGGAGTTGTTGTCCAGAATTACGCCGACTGGGAAACCAACCTGACGAAGATTCCACCGGAGTATCCTGCCGCTCGCCATGCGATAGACAGTTTCCCCCTGATGGATGATCCGTGGTGGGGTGCAAATTCATGGCAGGCTTCATTCACGCGCTTGTGGAACGCTCAATATGGTCCGGGGGCGCCTAAGGACGTTAAGCGACGCATGACCGGCATCGACTGGGACCATGTGGTGTGGCTCATTCCGTGGTGCATTGGCGCCCAGATTGCCGGCAAGGATGACCCGGGCAAATGGCCTTCGAACGATGCCATACTGGCTGCGCTGAGGAAACTGCCGTCGTTTCCCACCATTCTCGGTCCAGGGCACATGAGCGGCAAGGACATGTTTGGTATACAGAACATGATTGAACAGCCTGTCCCCATGAACATGTTTGACCTCAAAGCCGGAGACAAGCGCATCGTCGCTCACTTGAATTTCGAACCCTGGTATGCATCCATCAAGAGCGTGGTATTGGAAGCAGTCAAAGCACGCGGGCAGTATTTCACCCAGCGTAAATAGGCAGTCACGGGGGAGCGTATTTAAGCTCCCCCGTTTGAGTGCCCCTCGAGAGGACTCCGGATTTAAGCCTCAGGAATAGTGGCGTGATGGAGAGATGGAGTAATGGATAAAATATGACTAGCCAACTATTGATACAAACCATAGCTAATGCGATAGCGGCCAGCGGTATGTTGGCTTTGATAGCAGTAGGGTTGACGTTGGCCTTTGGCGTAATGCAAATGGCAAATTTGGCTCACGGACATTTCTTCATGGTAGGTGCCTATACCGTGTATGCCCTCTACGCCCTGGGCGGTTGGCCATTCTGGTGGGCAGTAGCTGCGGCCGTGGCTGTCGGGGCAGTCATCGGCCTAATCGTTGAGCGAGGCATTTTCCGGCCGTTGCAGGGAGATGTGGTCTCAGGATTCATCGCTACCGCCGGGTTAATGTTTGTTTTCGAAGTTTTGGTGGGTGAGATCTGGGGGTGGGGATTGTCGAGACCCATTCCCAGCCCCTATATGCGCGCTTTTAAGTTTATGGGCGCCTCGCTGGCCTTCCAAAGAGTTCTCGTTATACCTTTTGCCATTGTTTCCATCGGCGGACTCATGTTTTTTATGCGGCACTTCAGGCTGGGCCGAGCACTGCGTGCGGTGGCTCAGGACCCGGAAGCCGCTTCGCTGCAGGGGATAAATATCAACAGAATGACGGCGCTGGCACTGGCTATCGCCGGTGCCTATGCCGGTCTGGCCGGGGGTCTCATGTCAACGATATATGCGGTTACCCCTTCGCTGGGAGGCCACATCATCCTGCCGGCCCTTATCGTGGTGGTCGTGGGAGGAATGGGAAGCATTGGTGGTGCCACGCTGGCCGCCATTATCTTTGGATTTGTCACGACCTTCGTTACCACGCTAGTCGACAGCGTATCAGCCGTGATGGTTTCCGTTACAGTTATGGCTCTCGTATTAGCAATCAGACCACAGGGATTAATGGGCCGTGTCATTGCTTAAGACAGGAAAATACAGGACGTTGGTACTGGCGCCCTTAATAATAGGGTTTGTTTGGCTGTGTATTCTGCCTTTTTTTGCCAGGCCGTATCTGGTTGAAGTTGTGATGATGTATTTTATCTTTATCATCCTTGCCCAAAGTTACCGCCTGATCGTTACGGTGCACGACTGGCAGCTATACCATATTGTGTTGTATGGTGTCGGCGCCTATTCCAGCGGCATGTTGGCCAAGAATCTGGGTATTCCGGTTTTCGTGGCCATCCCCTTAGGCGGGGCAATGGCAAGTCTGGTGGGGATGGCAATTACCACGCCATTGCTCAGAACCAAGGGCTGGGGCTTTTATATCGCCACCTATGGGCTGGCGGAATTAATCAGGTTGAGCTGGCTCAAGTTTCGCAACCCCTTTGGCGGCTCCACGGGGATCATATCCATCCCCTACCCTCCGGTAATAGCAGGGATAGATTTCAGTGATGGAATCCCCTACTACTTCTTCAGCCTGGGAGTGATGCTCGCCGTTTTGTATTTTCTGTATCGAATTGAAAAATCGCATATCGGCGATTCTTTCAAGGCCATCTCAATGGACCCGGACCTGGCAGCATCTACTGGGATAAACATCCCCCGACACAGGCTGTTGGCCTGTGCCATCGGCGGCTTCTTTGCCGGCATTGCCGGCGGCCTGCTAGTTCACCGCCTGGGCGCAGTGGACCCGAAACTGTTCAACATCGTTACGATGCTCTACCTGCTGATCTGGGTGGTGGTCGGTGGCACCAAAACCTTCTGGGGTCCTATCATCGGGGTATCGGTGATGAATACCCTCTTCGAACTCTCGCGCCCGCTGATAGAGGTAAGGCCCATGTTCTTCGGCCTTTCCATGGTCTTTGTCCTGATCTTTATGCCCGGAGGGATCGAGGGTTTGATCACGAAGGCAGTCGCGCGATGGCAAAGGCGAAATGACGTGCTGACGGCGGAAACATAGAGCAGCTGCACCCGGCAGGCTGATGATTGAGAAACTAGATCCAGCCTGTTGGCATTATAGCATTTTTCGAAATATCGTTCCGTTTAAAACGGGAATTAGTAGTGTCGATTTATGATGATTGATTTTCACGCAAAGACGCAAAGCCGCAAAGAATATTTTGAATAATCCCAATTTTTTATTTTTCATAAACTTGGCGCCTTTGCGTCTTTGCGTGAGATTTCATATAAAAAAACTTTAGAGCATCCAAAATTTAGATTTAAGGCCTTTACATTTTTATCCAATATCACTAACCGGCTGACCGTTAAGATCCACAGCTAATGGATAACGGAACACTATTTTGACAATCACTATAACTTGTTATCAACACAAAACCCGGCTACTCTCTGAGTTAGCCGGGTTTCATTTTGTACGGTCAGTCTCTTAACCGCCCAAATAGGCATTTTTCACATTCTCGTTTTCACGCAGCTCTTTAGCCGGGCCGGATAGAACGATATCACCGGTCTCGATAACATAGGCATGCTGGGCCAGAGCCAGAGCCAGTCGGGCGTTTTGCTCGACCAGGATTACCGTCCGGCCCTCATTATGGATGTCCCTTATGATTTTTCCAATTTCCCCGCACATGATGGGGGACAGTCCCAGTGAAGGTTCATCCAAAAGGAGCAGTTTGGGCGCGGACATGAGCGCACGTCCCATAGCCAGCATCTGCTGCTCACCGCCGCTCAAGGTGCCGGCAGCCTGCTTCGTTCTTTCCTTAAGGCGCGGGAAATGCCTGAAGACTACCTCCTCCAGGTCTTTTTGAATAGCCTCCTTATCTTTACGCAGATAGGCACCCAACAAGAGATTTTCCAGCACAGTCATTTGAGGAAAGACCCGCCTCCCCTCGGGTACCATGGCAATACCCAGGGCATTTATCTTATGCGACGGCAGCTTGTCTATTCTCTGTCCGTTGAAGAGGATTTCTCCCGCCGTGGGGTGTTTTAACCCGCTGATGGCGCGCAGCGTGGTAGTTTTACCGGCGCCGTTCGATCCAATAAGGGTAACGATTTCACCATCTTCAACTTTTATTGAAATGTTTCTGACGGCGGCTACCTTGGTGTAGTGAACCGTGATATCCTTAGCCTCAAGTAGCAACTTCTTCACTCCAAAGAGATATGATATCTTCCGTTCCCAGATATGCGTTAATTACACTTTCATCGTTCTGTATGTCCGCGGGGAGTCCTTCGACGAGCAGTGTTCCGAAATCAAGCACGCTGATATAATCACACAGCTCCATTACGGATCTCATGTCATGCTCCACCATCAGGATGGTGATGCCCTGCTGGTGCACTTTTCTGATTAGATCTATCATATGTGCTTTTTCGGTGGGAGTCATGCCGGTCAGGGGTTCATCCAGAAGCAGCAACTTGGGTTCACAGGCCAGTGCTATGGCAACACCCAGCGCCCTCTGGTGACCGTGAGGCAGGTTTGCCGCCAGCTCATTTTTCAGATGTCCCAGCCCCATGAATTCAATCAATTCCAAAGCCTTTTCAACATTTTCCTCTTCCATTTTCTTATCCGTGCCGGCAAACACGCGAAAGATATTTTCCCTGCCATGCAGATGGCGGGCCACGGTAACATTTTTAAGGACCGTAAAATCGTGATAGAGTGCCGTACGCTGAAAAGTCCGGACCAGTCCCATCGCAGCTATCTTGCTTGTGGCAAGACCGTCGATGCGCTGACCCTTCCTGTAGAATATCTGCCCTGAAGTGGGTCGGTACACCCCGCTGATAACATTGAAGAGCGTGGTCTTGCCCGCACCATTCGGGCCGATGATTCCTCTTATCTCGCCTTCCTGGATGGTGAGATCGATATCACTCAATGCGGCAAGACCGCCGAAGTACTTGCTCAATCCCTTCACTTCAAGTATCGACACAAGCCCCGTCTCCCCTTTGATGTCTTTGTGAGGTATTAGAAGCTATCTCAACTCCGGTGGACAAACGATCAATGACTGTGTGGCGATTCAATTCAAAATATGTCGCCCATCCCGGCGGGACTCCAATTTTTAACCAATCGATCCGCGCGGACCTTTGAACGTGATCTACTGTTTTTGAGATGGCTTGTGGAATCAGTTGATATGAGGATTCTTTATACCGAAGAGCTATATTGAATATGGTATGGAGTGTCAAGGGTAAACTGGCTCCGAGATATTATATAAATCTGGGCCTATCGTGGTTATCTGGCATAAGCATTTTGCGAAAAGCAGGCCGGTGATGTTTAGGATCGTCGCCAGTTCGCACGATGATAACATAAAGCGAAAATGCCGACGGCTTGACTGCGCCGGCTTCCTTTGTTATTAGCGTTTTATCTGTTTATAGTCTTTGTCGGATAACCTTCAGACCCACCTAACAATATGGGAGAAAATATGAACACAAGTGTCCGCGACAGGGTGGCACATTTGGAGTTTTGGTCATCCCGTGTAGAGCCCGAACCGCTGGATGGCGGCATTACCAACACCAATTTCACCGTTGACGACCAGGGCGATCGTTATGTCGTCCGGCTGGGCGACGATATTCCGATTCACGGGGTGATGCGATTTAACGAGATCGCGGCCGCGCGGGCAGCTCACGCCGCCGGCATCTCACCCGAAATTGTCTATAGCACAGATGGGGTGTTCATCATGCGCTTCATCGAAGGACGCACGCTTACGGAACAGGAAGTGCGCGCACAGCAGAACCTGGAACGTATCATTCACCTGATCCAAGTCTGCCACAATGAAATACCAAAACATTTCAAAGGTCCGGCACTTGTCTTCTGGCCGTTCCATGTTTGCCGCAACTACATTCTCACGGCCAGGGAAGGCAACAGCCGGATGATAGACTCACTTCCACGCTTTCTGGATATTAACGAAGAACTGGAAAAAACGGTGGGTGAAATAAAACTGGTATTCGGGCATAACGACCTGCTGGCCGCCAATTTCATCGATGACGGCAAACGTTTATGGCTCCTCGACTGGGATTATGCGGGCTACAATGAAGCCCTTTTCGATCTGGCCAATCTGTCTTCAAACAATGAGTTGTCTCCGGAACAGGAAGATTGGATCCTGGAGGCCTACTATCAGAAACCAGTGACTGACAGGCTACGCCGCCGTTTGGCTGCTATGAAGTGTGTATCGTTACTACGTGAAACTCTCTGGAGCATCGTCTCTGAGATACACTCGACCCTGGATTTCGATTACGAAGACTACACCAGCAAAAACCTTTCACGCTTTGAGAACGCGTACGATGGGTTTCGGCAAATGCGATGATGCCCGAGATAAACCGCAAGATGATAACGGCACCTATCGGGAAACTCAAGCCGTATATCAAGGCCTCACGCTATTAATGGATTAAAACACAATGTCGTCTTCTTAACATCAACTTCTCTTGGGAGTGACTTCGACTCGACTGAGCTCGCCCCAAGCCAGCCATGAAAAAAGGAGTAGAGATCAGTGTTTTCCAAATTGTGCTCTTGGTGGAAGAATCTTACTAAAGCCGACAGCCAAAAGCCTCAGCGATTTTGGCGCCAGCCGCTGATTCATTTTTTCGTCCTCGGTCTGGCTGTTTTTGGACTTCATGCCGTCCTGGAGCGAAAACCAGCGGCAACTGATGATGATCCCTATCTGGTGGAGGTCTCTTCGGCCGAAATTGAATGGATGCACACCATATTCAATAAACAGATGGGGCGCAGGCCCACTGTCCAGGATCTAAGAGGTCAGGTCAATCAACTTATTCGGGAGCAAATTCTCAGTCGTGAAGCTGTTGCGATGGGTCTTGATGAAGGCGACATTGTTGTTCGTCGCCGCCTGGCACAGAAAATGGAATTCCTGTTCAAGGACCTATCGGCCATGACAGAACCCACGGAAGATGACCTGAGAAACTATTATACTGAGAATCGCCCAAAATACGGGATCCCCCCACAGATAACCTTTACGCAGGTCTATTTCAGTATCGACAGCCGTGGGGCCGATGGCGCTAAACAGGCGGCCCAAGCGCTGACAAAAGAAGGTCACGATCCTTCCCAAGCACCGACATTCGGCGATGCTTCCATTTTATCGCCGGGCTGTGCGCGGTGCGATGTAAAAGAAATTAGAGACCGCTTCGGTGCAGACTTTGCCGAGGCGGTGGGAAACCTGGAACCGGGTGCGTGGTATGGACCCATTGGATCGGCTTATGGATACCATAGCGTTTACATCCAAGAGCGCCAGGAAGCCAAATTGCCGAATTTCCGAGATATCATCGATCGGGTGAGGAACGACTGGACGTTCGCGAATCAGGAAGAAAACTCCCGCAAGGTATACGAAGAGATACGCTCACGATACCGAGTCCTGGTCGAAGGCTTGCCCTACGATTTGGATGTGAAGGGCTGAGATTGAGGAATTTAGGAACTAGGGGATTTAGGGATTAAAGAAAACTTCAATTCCGAAATTTCACAATCCAATAATTCCTGAATTGCAGATGGATCAAGATGTTCCAATTCATGAAATCATTGCGTACCATCACAAAATTGACCATTTGGGTAGTATTGTTATGGTTAGTAATACCAGGTTTTTTGCGAAGGCCGATAATATCCGTCCGGTCTATCTGGAAATCGAAGAGTCACCCTCCGGCAATATCCGGGTAGTTTGGAAAGTTCCCCGTGGTCAGGGATTACCACCCGATTTTAAACCTTCCTTCCCGAAGCAATTTCGGGTCATACCACCTCAAAAACGATTGCAGACCAACGATGCCATTGTTGAAACGTGGAATATGATAGGAGGGGATAACGGTTTAGCCGGTTCGCAAATACGGATAGACGGGTTAAAACAGACGACGACGGATGCCCTGGTACGAATCCGGCTATCGGATGGATCGGTTCATCGGGTGGTTCTGTGTCCTACTGAAACCGCTACGACGATTCCCACGCCCCACAATTCGATTGATGAACAGAAAAAACCGCAGGCCTCTTTACTGCGGTTCATCGACCGTTGGCGTTACGGTCTCCTGTTTTCGGCGGCTTTTGTGCTCAGTCTTTTGCCCATGGCCCGGCGCCGGGGTATTATCCTGTGCACGGTGGCACTCATCGCCGGTGCTTTATGCGGCCACGGCCTGGGCCGGCTGCCGGCTTTTGACAAAGTTTTTAATCAAAGTAGTCCTTCCAAAGCAGAGACAGTAAAAATCCTTCAAGGGTTGATGTTGAATACTTACCGCGCATTTATACTTCAAAGGGATGAAGACGTCTACGATACCTTGGCGCGTAGTGTTTCCGGTGAATTTTTAAGTGAGGTCTATTTGCAAAACCGTGAAAAGATGCGAATTGGCAAATCAGACGAGGCGATGGCCATTGTTCATCAACTGGATATCAAATCGATCGACTCCATGGAAAAAAGAAAGGATGGCGGCATCGGCATCGTCGCCAATTGGGATGTTTACGGATCGGTGTATCATCAAAAACATGTCCATTATCGATGCAATACATACACGGCCAGGGTAATAATCAAGCCGACCGAAAATTACTGGAAACTCGTCAACATTCATCTGCTGGATGAACAGCGCGTATTATGAAGCTTCGCATATTATTCCCCTTTCAATTCAAATATTTGGTTTTTACGGGGATATCTGCAAAATACATCTCAAATTTAATCCACAACATATGTATTGTATTCCCACCAATTTGACAAGATTCAATAATTGCGCTATTTCAAATTCACCATCCTTAGTTTTTTCAACATTATTCAAACTGCTTAGCCTATAAATGGAGGGTACAAATATGCAATGCCCGAGGTGCCGGTTTGATAATCGTAAAGGAGTGAAGTTCTGTGAAGAATGTGGATCTAGGTTTGAGCTGGAATGCCCTGATTGTAAAGCCAATATTCCTATAGGAAGAAAATTCTGCGGTGAATGTGGATATGATTTAAAAAAATCCACAGAAGCTGCATCCCTCAAAGAAAGCTCTCACGACACCCAATTTACTGAATCACCACCCGAAGAGGCCACGTCCGCTGAATTTGCAGCTGAAGGCGAACGGAAGCATGTTACGATTCTTTTCTCTGATCTTACCGGATACACTACCATGTCCGAAAAGTTGGACCCGGAGGAAGTCAAAGAGATCACAAGTCGGATCTTTGGCGAAATTTCCAAAATCGTAGGAAAGTACGATGGATTCATCGAAAAATATGCGGGCGATGCGGTGATGGCCATATTCGGTGTACCCAATTCCCATGAGGATGATCCTATTAGAGCAGTTAGAGCTGCACGAGAAATCCATGAGCTTGCCAATGCTATAAGCCCGGAAGTAGAAACCAAAATTGGGCAACCCATTTCGATGCATTCTGGAATAAATACCGGTCTGGTGGTAACGGGTGAAGTGGATATGGATAGGGGAACTCACGGCGTTGCAGGGGACACCATCAATCTCGCCTCACGTCTGAGCAGCTTGGCTAAACCAAACAAAATTTTGATCGATTCGGATACCTGCCTTCAATCTGAGGGACATTTTGAATGCGAATATTTAGAAGATACAGTTATCAAAGGCAAAGCAGATCCCATCCAGGTGCATAAAGTATTATCTCAGCGTGAAAAACCTGTTACTATCCGGCGCCTTTCTGGTGTGAGAGCCGATCTGGTTGGAAGGAAAGTGGAGATGGTTGAATTAACCAACGCCGTTAAAACTCTCCATCGAGGAAAAGGACGGATTTTCTCTATCATTGGATATGCCGGTACGGGGAAAAGCCGTTTGGTAGAGGAGTTTAAAGCTACCCTGGAACTGAAAGAAATTCAATGGCTGGAAGGACATGCATATGCATATACTCAAAATATACCCTATTTTCTCCTGATTGATCTGTTAAACAGGGTATTTCACATTAAAGAAGACGATCCGGTTGAAAGCATAAGGGAAAAATTAGGGTCGGGGATTGAAGACTTGGTCGACAACAATAAGGATGTGATCCCCTATGTTGGCGGTCTTTACTCGTTAAGTTACCCTGAGGTAGGTGAAGTCAGCCCCGAATTTTGGAAGTCACGTCTGCAGGAATCCGTCTCAGCGATTTTAACAGCTTTGGCCAAAAGAGCGCCGACGATTTTTTTTCTGGAGGATTTGCACTGGGCGGACCCCTCCTTTGTAGATTTGCTACGTCGGTCCTGTTTAGAGATTCGACAGCCAGCCATTGTTCTGTGTGTTTACCGACCCACTTTCAACCTGTTCAAAAGTCATCAAGTGAGCAGTATCGGAAAACTTTACTATGAAATACGATTGGAGGATTTATCACGGTCGGAATCGCAGGAAATGGTTCAATCTCTTTTAAAAACCGAAAAAGTCCCCTCTGAATTACAGAGATTTATTCAAGAGAAAACGGAAGGCAACCCGTTCTATCTTGAGGAAGCCATTAATTCGCTGATCGAATCAAAGGCTTTGGTTCGTGACAATGGTCACTGGCGGGTCACAAAGTATATTAGTGAGGCTGACATATCTTCAACGATTCAAGGCGTCATTTCAGCAAGGGTCGATAGATTGGAACAAGAATCAAAACGGATTCTTCAAGAGGCTTCGGTAATTGGTAGGTCTTTTTACTATGAAATTCTTAAGCGGACCACTGCACTTAAAAGTAGCATCGATAAAAACCTGCAAGGTCTTGAACATCTTGATCTGATCAAAACGAAATCACTCCAACCAGATTTGGAATATATTTTTAAACACGCTTTGACGCAAGAGGTCGTTTACAATGGACTGCTTAAGAAGGAGCGTGGGGAAATCCATGAACGTATTGCGATTGTAATGGAGCAGCTTTTCCAAGACCGGCTTCCGGAGTTTTATGAAACCCTGGCATTTCATTTTGCTCGGGGTCTATCATTAAATAAGGCCATAGACTATCTTATGAAGTCTGGTAAGAAGAGTTTGGCAAGATATTCGATTGAAGAATCTCATCAGTATTACAAACATGCCTTTGAACTCCTTGATAGCAAATTGAATAAGACGAATGGAGAAAAGCAACTTCTTGTTGAACTCCTTATTGAGTGGGCTTATGTCTTTTATTATCGCGGATACTTCAAAGAAATGGCCGACGTATTAGGTGCTAATATAAAAAAGGCTGAGTCCCTGGAAAATAAGATTATACTCGGAATGTTCTACTCATGGTACGGGTGGTCACTTTTTAATCAAAATAAATTTTCGGATTCATATCCATGGTTTGAGAAAACCCTTCAGATTGGTGAAGAAACCAAAGATCAGCTCGTTATAGGATATGCATGCACTTGGCTTACCTGGTATTATGGTGCAACCGGTAGAATAGATCGCGCCATTCAGCATGGAGAAAGAACACAAGAGATATTAAAAGTTTTCAAGTCGGATGCATATCTGTATTTTAAATCTCTTGGAGGATTGGGATTTGCTAATTCGGTCTGCGGAGGCAAGAAAAAAACTATAGATATAGGGAATAAACTTGTTGATTATGGCAAAAAATATTCAAATATTCGAAGTTTAACTATGGGTTACGGGGTCTTAGGGGTTGCGTACCAGCTTGATAATGATTTAACTTCCGCTATTGAGGCTTATGAAAAAGCAATCCAAGTGGGAGTAGAACCCTTCTATGTAGAGTTTATTAGACTGAATCTTGCACTGGCATATATCATGAATGGCCAAATCACAGAAGCTGAAAATGCTTTAAATTGTGTTGAGGCGTTCAGTCAAGAATCAGGCGCATGGATTACTGGAATACCTGCTCAGACATTTTCCGGTGCAGTTTTGATTGCCAAAGGCCAACTGGGCGTTGGATTAAAGCGATTAGAAAAGGGTAAACAGGAATTATTAACGAGCGGATTTATGTTCTATTATTTATTTTCGGAGTATATGCTTGCAAAAGTCTTCTCACAAATTGCCGAAAGATCTGAACCAATTAATTTATTAAAAATAGTTAAAAATATTGGATTTATTGCGAAAAATGTCCCTTTTGCCGGCAAAAAAGCTGAAGGGCATTTTCGAAAAGTAATTGAGCTATCGGAAGAAATGGGGGCCAAATTTGTCTCGGGGGGTGCATGTTTAGATTTAGGCCTCTTGTACAAGGCCCAAAAAAGGAAAGACCAGGCTAATAAATTTATATCGAAGGCTGTGAAGCTCTTTGAGCAATGCAAGGCAGAGATTTACCTATCGCAAGCAAAGGTGGAACTTGAGTCTTTACAATAGGGATTCTTACGTCAGTTTATGAAAATCGATATATTGTGGCTTGGGATAAAGTTTCGAGGGTGCGAATATCCGGTGTATATCCGCAAGGGAAAAGTACTCACAAAACTTCATATAACTCCAGCAAAACTGAAATAATTGTGCTTTCATCAGTGGAGCGAAACAGTCTTAGAAGAGGTTTGATTCTGATACCACGATGTGATATATTACCAATTTTAACTTCAGTATTGTGAAAGAGTGAAACCTGCTGAATTTAAGAACATGTGTAAGGAGAGAAAAGATGAAAAAACTCTTCATATCTCTAAGTATATTTTTCGGGCTGAGCTTTCTGTTTGCAGCGTCTGGCTGCCAGCCTGATAAGAATTCCCCTGAAGCTATCTTGAAAAACGTGGATGCCATTCAGGCCATGGCAATTGCCAATGAGTGGAACTGGTCCAAAAAGGAGATTAAGAGCTACGTAACCAACCGAGAGGTTGTATTTGAATTGTCAAAAAATAAAATCATAAAGATTCCGCTTCCTGAAGAGAAGATGTTGGTCGCTGTGGCTCCCTACATAAACCGGACGCATAAGTGAACGATTCATTATATGTCCTCCTGTCAGGGGGAATTGCCTGAAATGAAGTTTGATGTAAGAGCCACTGACCAAAACGGAAATGTCCTTGTCAATGAGATCATCGCCACAATGAAAAATGGCTTTTTTGAACTTTGGTTGCCCAGAGAACGTGGTATCAAACTATCAATTAAAGGATCGGATCGACAGGCCACAGGCCGGATTGGAACGTTTTACGGCAGTAAGACCTGCGTAACCACTTTTCGATTGAAATAGAACAGCTATATGATAATTATCCTTCACCATGGGGCGATTATTACCTGATCGATCATTCCTGCCCAGTTGAATCCTACATCCAATAAGATCAATGCTGGTCCGAGAGGAGAGGATAGATGGATTCATCAATAAATAAAGGTTAGATATGCCAAAAGCCGCGCCCCCGGCAATATCGACAGGCCGGCAGGCGCAGCTTAAAGTTGGGATCAGGTCCGAAGAAAATGCCCGTAATGCAGCCTGTGGCCGATGATGTGGGATTTTATGTGAGCCACATCCATTCTTTCGCGGATGACAAGGCGATACAGGCCGGCTCTGGTTATATCGCCCACGAGCAGCACTCCGACCAACCGAGTGCCGTCCGGTGAAAATACTGTTTTGCGGTAAGCGTTGGCCGATGATGCTGAATGGACTTCATATTGCGTACCGGAAGTATGGACAATCCCCATGGAGACAAATGGTTCTTCGGCCACCTGGGTAGCATTCAGAATGCCGAAGGTGCCGGCGTATTCGGTGGGACGCCCGGCCATGTTGAACCCTGCGCAACGGCCCATCTCCACGGCGTTGGTCCACAAACCGGTGACGATCCTGTCTCCACTGATGGGATCGAACGTGACGGCCACATCTCCGGCTGCAAAAATATCAGCGACACCGCAACGGGTATAGCGATCCACCACCACTCCCTTATCGACCTGGATGCCGTTGGATTCAATAAAATCCACATTGGGATGAACCCCCTTGCCGATGCAAACCATCTCGCAGCCGATTTCGCTGCCATCATCGAGTGCGACACCGCCAACACCGCTCCCGTTGGAAATGATCTGGCGGGCGCTGAGACCTGTTCTAATTTTTAATCCGGCCCGGTTAAGCGCGTTGCGAATCAATGTGGCATCAGCTGGCTCCATCAGTTGGGATAGCACCTCGGGAGAACGGACGATCAAAGTGACTTTCAATCGGCGTTCCAACAGTGCAAAGGCTGCCTTGAGATTCAGCAACCCCCCGCCCAACATGACAGCGTGGCGGGTCTGCGCCGCCCTCTGAGCCGCTGCCCGGGCATCGGCCAGGGTTCGAAGTGCAAATACCCCTTGGGCTTCTATTCCCTCGATTTCCGGCGGAATAAAAGGTTTACTCCCGGTGGCGATGAGCAGTTTTTCCCAGGTCCATTTACTGCCGTCAGCAAGCGCAAGGGTTTTGGCGTTGTGGTCGATGGCAACCACTCTCGTTTGCAGCAGAACCTCGATATCGGTATTTTGATATGGCCCTTGTCCGATCAGCGCCATATCACCGGCCTGCTTTTTACCGCTGATCAGAAAAGGAATCAGTGGACGGAAATACGGCATATCGGATTCTTCAGAGAAAACAGTTACCTGGCCACGAACGTCCAGCTTTTTAATTGCTTCGGCTGCAGCCATTCCAGCAGCGCTTCCTCCAATAATCGCATAGCGGGTATGATTGACGGTCATATTATCCCCCTTCCCCCGACAGCATTTCTTCCGAAGCCTTCCGGCGTTTTTCTTTGGAGAAGGCTTCCACACTGCTGTAAACCAAGGCGTTGCTGGGACAGGCTTCAACGCAGGCCGGCGTCTCACGGTCGGGGCAGCGATCGCAGCGGTAGGCCTTGTGTTGTTCCAAATGACGGCCGATAACCCCGTATGGGCATACCATTACACAGGTCCAGCAGCCGATGCATTTGTCGCTATTGGTCAGAATCACACTTTCATCGGTGCGATAAATCGCGCCGGCGATACAGGCGTACATGCAGGGTGCATCTTCACAATGGCGGCAGACTACGGGCACCCGGTTTTCGGGAGGCACCCATTCGACAAAAACACGTGGTTTCGGCTGGGGCTGCTCGGAAATAGCCCCGTACATGGATTTGCTTTGGGAATGTTCCACCGCACAGGCCAATCGGCAGGAATGGCATCCCATGCATCGATCCGGACGAATAAATATTTCTTTGGGTTGTGACATGACAATCTCCTTATTCATGATTCGAAATTTTAAGCCGATTTTCCCAATTATTCTCTTATTTTTCGATCCGAGTTGATTATAGAATTCAGTAATTTTCAACCCGGATCTCAGTTACAACCCGAGTCCGGCACGTCGATCGTTGATGGCCTCTAATAGTTTTTCAGCTGCTGATTCGGGATCCAGATCTACCATAAAATATCCGCCGGTCAGATCCTTGACTTTACGGGTTAATACTTCTGTAACCAGTGGGCTTCCAAGCACGGGCAGCATTACGCCCACATGGGTGGGCAGGCCGGCAGCCACTGCATACGCCCCAATGGACACAGCCTTTTCAGATACCGCCTCGGCGGCGGAAGCCACCACGGGCAGCTGGTCGGTATCTACTCCCAGATACTGGGCAACCGCCACAGCCAGGGCAACGGCTCTTGAATTGTCCACACAGGACCCCAGGTGCAGAACCGGGGGCAAGGGACCGCCCAAAGCGTTGGCCTCTCCGATGGCTGTCAAGACGGCTTTCAAACCGTCGCCGCACAGTTCATCCACACGGGCCGGGTCCATGAATCCTTGACGCATAAGGGCCCCGGCACCGCAACCGGTGGCAATCACCAGCACGTTTTCTTTAAGCAGTCTTTTTGCCATGATACTAAAATTTTTATCCTGGGGAACTTTTACATTGTTACAACCGGCAAACAGGCAGACCCCCCGGATATTGCCCGCTTTGATATTGTCTACCACCGGTTTGAGCGGATCTTGGGCATCTACTTTTGCCAGTGCGGCAACGATGGCTTCTACGGAAAATCCCGTGACCACAGGTGTGACAATGTCCGGAATTTGAACCGGTTTGCCCTTACGCCGAGTGAAGCTTTCAATGGCCAGACCAAAGATTTCATCGGCTTTGGCGGCGGCTTCTTCTTCGCTGAATTCAATGTGGGTCGCCCCGGGTATCTTACAAATGTCCATGGTGGTCACGATGGAAGTGCCGTAGCATTCGGCTACCGAGGTCACCGACGGCATGATGCACTGGTAGTCCACCACCATGGCGTCCAGGGGAGATATAGTCAATAGTTGTGTATGAAGAAATTAGGCGGCAATCCGTTTTTCTTCGACACCATTGACAAATTTAACTCCTCTAATTACTTCTGCCAGGCGTTGCGGATGGTGAAGTCG
>Ga0126326_1000215_pt1 | contig 24541 bp, 21 predicted proteins | sample InaspJWI67metaG_FD_94485 | JGI IMG/M metagenome (GOLD analysis project Ga0126326, IMG submission 94485) | Marine gutless worms symbiont microbial communities from Oahu, Hawaii - Inanidrilus sp. 1 OAHU.JWI-67 metaG | ecosystem: Host-associated > Annelida > Digestive system > Unclassified | place... | reverse complement strand
TCGACTTCACCATCCGCAACGCCTGGCAGAAGTAATTAGAGGAGTTAAATTTGTCAATGGTGTCGAAGAAAAACGGATTGCCGCCTAATTTCTTCATACACAACTATTGACTATATCTCCGTTTCTGGTGAAACCGATCAATACCGTGGGCGGTCTGGGCACGCACAACTGGCAAACAGAGAGCTGGGACAAGGCGGACAATATCAGTGGTGACCGTCTGGTAGCCGATCACAGTTTGCGCATATGGGCCTGTTATGCCTGCAGTTTAGGCGGATGCACCCGGGTGGTGCGTTCAAACCGGGATCCGTCAGTGGTGACCGAAGGACCGGAATATGAAACTCTTTTTGCCCTGGGTTCCAACTGCGGCGTCGATGATCTGGATAAAATAATTGAAACCGATCGCCTCTGCGATGACTATGGTCTCGATACGATCTCCTTTGGCGGGGCAATTGGATTTGTCATGGAGTGTTTCCAGCGGGGGCTGTTGACTGAACAGGATAGCGGCGGCATCGATTTTAGCTTCGGCAACGGTGATGCATTGAATGCTGCCGCCCACCTGGTGGCCAAGCAGGAAGGATTCGGGAAGTTCTTAGGTCAGGGGGTTAAAGCCATGGCAGCACAGATCGGCCAGGGTGCAGACCGCTTCGCGTGCCATATTCGGGGCCTGGAGCCTCCCGGGCATTCGGCCCGCGCTCTCAAGGTGATGGGGATCGGATATGCCGTCTCCACCCGGGGCGGAAGTCACCACGATGCCCGACCGAGTTTGGAATATCGGCTCGATCTTGAGCAAAGACGATCCACTAAAGGCAAGGTCAGCATGGCCTACGATACGGCTGACTGGAGCGCCGTGCGGGATTCCATGATTGTGTGCAGTTTCTGTGAAGGAGTTTTTGGATTTATGCTGGGGCAGGATCACGTGGATTTGATCAATCACACGGTTGGATGGGACTTGACCCTCGAAGAACTTGCTGAAATCGGATGTCGCGTTCATACCCTGGAACGGAGCTTCAATTGCCGCGAAGGCCTCCGCCGCAAGGACGACACGGTCCCGCGTCGTTTTCTGCATGAAAAGATACCCGACGGGCAGTCTAAAGGGTTGCGCTTAAAGCCTGAAGAACTGCAACAGATGCTGGATGCTTATTACGACCGGAGGGGATGGGATGAGAACGGCGTTCCGAAGATAGAGACCCTGAGTCGCTTGGGGCTTGAAGACCTGGTTTCAATATTTTGAACTTATTTCGACCCGTACATGAATATCAAGAAATGAGGAGGGGAAACGTGATCAATTTAAGAGATATCCCTGCATCAAAAGAAGATCTGGACGCATTTGAAGTCAACAATCTGTTTCATTCCTGGAGCTATCAGCCAGCGCAAGCGCCTTTGAGGGTGGTTTCGGCCAAAGGTATACGCTTTACCACCGAAGACGGTAGAGAGCGATTAGATTTCAGTTCCTGTTTTGTCGATCATAACATCGGACATCAGGATCCACGGGTGGTGGAAGCAATTGTCGAACAGGCCAGGACCCTTTGTTCGTTTGCACCGAGCCTTTCCACCAAGCCTCGAGCGCTTTTGGCTAAAATGCTGGCGGAGGTCACGCCGGGCGATCTTTCCCGCTCTTTTATAACACTGGGTGGAACCGAGGCCAATGAAGCTGCGGTCAAGATTTGCCACCAGTATACCGGGAGACGAAAGATGCTGGCACGCTATCGGAGCTATCATGGAAGTACGGCGACATCGATGGCACTTTCCACCGGGGACGCTCGCAGCTGGGTTCAGGTGTCGGGCGGTGCCGAACTGGTCAGCGTGCCCCAGCCGTACTGCTATCGGTGTATGTTTGGACTGAACTATCCGGATTGTGACCTGCAGTGTGTAAAGTATATCGATGAAGTGATCGAGTTGGAAGGCGGAGGTGACCTGGTCGCTGGCATTATTTGTGAACCGGTGACCGGAGCCAACGGCATTATTGTACCGCCACCGGAATATTTTCCGCGACTCAAAGAAATTTGTGACAGGTGGGGGATATTGCTGATTGCCGACGAGATTATGAGCGGCTTCGGCCGCACCGGCAAATGGTTTGCTCTGGACCACTGGGATGTCGTACCGGATATCCTGACCGTGGCCAAGGGGATCACCTGCGCCTATGTGTCAATGGGAGCCACGGTGGTGCGCAAACATATCGGCGATCACTTCAAGGAGCAGTTTTTCAGCCACGGCGCCACCAATGCCGCTCATACCCTGGGCTGCGCCACCGCCCTGGCTGTTATCCCTATTTACCAGGAAGACAAGCTGATTGAAAATTCGGAAAAAATGGGCAAATACCTCCTGGAAAAAGCCATGGAGCTTCAGGATAAACACCCCTGCGTGGGCGATGTGCGCGGTCTGGGATTGTTTGTGGGTCTGGAATTGGTAAAAAACAAAAAGACTCGCGAACCCATTATGCCGGTTGAAGCGAAAATTCGTCCGGGAATGAATCCCAAACTTGAAGTCGCCAAGAAGCTTGGCGAAATGGGAATGATGGCCATGGCCGCCAATCCCAGCAACGTCATTGCGATGGCACCGGCTTTGATCGTCAATAAAGATGAGATTGATGAAGGCATTGCGATCATGGACAAGGCGCTTGAGGTTGCGGATGCATATGTGGACTCTTAAACTCATTTCCCACAGGGATGTTAAATAAGTCGTATTGGAAATGTAAGTACGGTTGAGTCATGGAATTAAAGAAATTCCAAGCACCAAGTAACAAATAACAAATGATTCGACAAGCTGTTCGACAGGCTCACGGTCCTGAGCAACGTCGAAGGACTCACCATACTGAGCCAAGTCTAAGGACAATATCCAGATTCCAATCATCAATGACCCAAACCGGTTTTGAATTTAATTCATTGTATTTTGAGATTTGTTAGGGATTTGAGTTTTGTGACTTGGGATTTAAAAACTTCTATCCTTTGTGTCCTCGTGACTTTGTGGTTTAATTTTTAAATATTAGGATTTTCAGTATATTCGTATTAGGAGATTAATAATGGCTGCTCAGCTTCCAAGTCATGCACAGGTGGTTATCATCGGCGGTGGTATCGTCGGCTGCAGTGTTGCCTATCATTTAACAAAAATCGGTTGGACCGATGTTTTACTGCTGGAAAGAAAAGAAATCGGTTCAGGGACGACATGGGCGGCTGCCGGATTGCTGGCGCAACTGCGCCAGAACCAGGAAATGACCAATCTGGCAAGGTATGCACTCGAATGCTACGCCGGCCTGGAAGCGGAAACCGGCATGGCGACCGGATTTAGGCAGAATGGTTCGGTGTCGGTTTGTCAAACAGATGACCGCAGGCGGGAGTACTTACGCGGCGCCGCCATGGCCCGGGCCTTTGGCATTGAAATGCACGAGATCAGCCTAAAGGAAGCCGGAAATCTTGTACCCGGAATGGCTGTCGACGATCTGGTCACTGCATTTTATTTGCCCGATGATGGTATTACCAATCCAATCGAAACCGCCCGCGCTTTGGCCCGGGGAGCGAAAATGCGCGGGGCCCAAATTTTGGAAAATATAAAGGTTTCCGGTATACAACTGAAAAACGGCGCCATTTGCGGTGTCAACACGGATCACGGCAGGGTGACTTGCGAGTATGTCGTGAATTGTGCCGGCATGTGGGGCCGCAACGTCGGTCGAATGGTCAATGTGAGCATCCCCCTGCATGCCGCCGAGCACATGCACGCGGTGACGCTGCCGATTGAAGGACTGAAACGCCATTTCCCGACGGTTCGCGATTTCGATGGTGTAACCTATTTTAAATCGGAAGGCGACGGCATTCTGTTCGGTGGTTTCGAGCCGGTGGCCAAACCCTGGGGCATGCAGGGCATACCGGAAAATTTCATGTACAAGGAACTGCAGGAGGACTGGGATCAGCTGCAGGTTTTCATGGATTGTGCGCTGACACGGTTTCCGGCAATGGAAACCGCCCAGATAAGGCATCTTTCCGTGGTTCCGGAAAGCTTTACCCCTGACTGTGCCTTTATGATTGGCGAAGCGCCGGGGGTTAAGAATTTCTTCGTAGGCTGCGGAATGAATTCGGTAGGGATTGCCAGTGCTGCCGGGGTCGGCCGGGCATTGGCCCAGTGGATGGATCAGGGTTACCCGCAAGAACAATTGTGGCCGGTGGATGTCAGGCGATATTTTCCCTGGCAGCAAAACAGCCGTTATCTGCATGATCGTATTATCGAGTCGGTCGGCGTACTCTACGAGCATCATTATCCCAACCGCCAAAGAACCACCGCGCGTCCGGTGCTATGCTCACCTATCCATGATCGACTTGCGTCTCACGGAGCCTGCTTCAGTATGATCGCCGGCTGGGAGCGGGCCGACTGGTTTGCACCGGAAGGTGTCGAAGCGGTTCACCGATACAGCTGGGGGCGACCCAATTGGTTTGAGTGGCAGTCTCAGGAACACCTGGCCGTGCGTGACAACGTAGGGCTTTATGATTTGACCTCCATGGGTAAATTTCTTGTTGAAGGATCAGACGCAGAAAAGGTTTTACAGTATCTGTGCGCCAATGAAGTGGCCGTGCCGGTGGGAAAGATCGTCTACACGCCGGTTCTAAACGATAGAGGTGGTTTCGAAACCGATATCACCGTTACAAGATTTGGCAAAAATACATTTTTCATCGTCACGGCAGCCGCCACTGCCGTTCGCGATTATGACTATTTCAAATGCCGTTTTCCTGCAAATGACAATGTCACGCTCACGGATGTAACCCATGGGTATGCGATGCTGGCGGTGATGGGACCCGGCTCCAGGGAATTGCTGGGCAAATTGACGGATGCCGATTTGTCGAACGATGCGTTTCCATACGGTACGGCCAAAGAAATTGATATGGCCTATGCCAGGTCCTGGGCGCTGAGAATGTCCTATGTCGGCGAACTGGGATGGGAGCTTTATATACCGACCATGTTCGCAACCGGGGTGTTCGATGCCTTGATGATGGAAGGCGAAAAAATGGGGATGCGCCTGGTTGGCATGCAGGCGATAAATTCGCTGCGGCTTGAAACGGGGTATCGCCACTGGGAGTCGGATATTACGCCGGATGACACACCCTATGAAGCCGGTTTGGCATTTGGCGTAAAACTGAGTAAAGCGGATTTTATCGGTAAAGATGCGTTGATGGAGCTGAAAGAGAAGAATCAGACCAGAAAGTTGGTGATGTTCACCCTTGACGATCCAAGCAAGATGTTGTTCGGCAGCGAACCCATTTATCGCGACGGTGTTTTTATGGAGACCCTGACCTCCGGGGCATTTGGATTCAAAATAGGATGCCCGGTGGGTATGGGCTATCTGCGAAATAATTACGGAATCACGAATGACTGGATATTATCCGGCAAATATGAAGTAGAAGTGGAAGGTGAAGCCGTTCCGGCCAAAGTACACCTTCAGTCACCCTATGATCCGGAGAATAATAGACCTAAAATGTAGACCATTTCGAAAGTCTTATTCAAAATTTTTTTACCATATATCCCTTTGGGATTAAGGAATTTCGATGTCTGAAGAACAATCCAAACTGCAACTTGAGAACGGTGAGTCGAAGATCAACCGCAACCGGCCATCAGCACTGGAAAACCGCGGCAGCATCCTGGTCTTAACCTCTCTTCGAGAACAAGTGTATCAATATTTTCGCGACGAGATGCAATCCGGTTCTCTTACCCCCGGCTCATCAATAAACTTAAACTCGATCAGCCGCAAATTGGGCATTAGCAAAACGCCGCTGCGCGATGCCCTCATCCAGCTTGAAGCCGAGGGATTTGTTTCCATATTGCCGCGGCGAGGCGTATTGGTGAACAAACTTACACGTCAGGAAATAAAAAATATATATCAAGTAATCGGATCGCTTGAAGCATCTGTGGTCACGGCCGTGTTCGATAAGTTCACCAAAGCCCATATCGACAAAATGAAACAACTGAATATCGACCAAATTAAAGCGCTGGAAGAAAAAGACTTCGATACCTATTACCGATTGAATTTAGAATTTCATGATGTTTTTCTTGATCTATCGGACAACGACACGCTGAAAAAAATCATAATACCATTGAAGCAACGTCTTTATGATTTTCCAAGACGGGGATATCTTAAAGATTGGGAAAAGCAGCATTTACATGAACATGATAAATTTATAGCGGTAATCGCAAAAGGTGACCGGGAAAAGGCTGCCGGAGTCATTAAGAAAGAACACTGGTCCTTTGATGCCCATAAAAAGTATCTGGATCGGTTTTATACGTTGGAGCAGATAACTTGAAGCAGCCTCATCAACTTTCATAATCGATCAGCTGAACAGCAATTATCACCATCATAAATCTCCTTAAAGTATTCTTTGATAGTATATTGCCCATAACTCGGCGCGATCATGTCCATTGTTAGGACTGTCATGAAAAATTCTATAGGGCCATAAGTTTTGACAGAAGTAAATACCCTTGCGAGTTTAACTATCAGGTTTTTAATCCAAAGCGGGATGTAAGTGATCTTGGACTTTTTCTCCAACACTTCAAAGGCTTGAGATGCGATTTCATTCTGGGTAAGTATCTCCGGGCCGCCGATATTGAACTCTCCCCCCCTCGATCCCAACCGCTCGACACATGCTCTGGCAAGATCTGCTCCATGAATGGGATTGCCCGGGAATTCACCATTGCCAAACAGATAAACACGGCCCTTTTTAGCCATATTGAAAAATTCTGTCATGTCGGAGAAAAATCCGTTCGGGCGGACAATCATATGTTCAAGATCAGTCTCTTTTAGTTCATCTGCGAACCTTTCCTTGGCCTTGACGATTTCAAGGTGTCGTAACCTTTCTGAATTGAAGACGGATATATACATAAACTTTGAAACTTTTTCTGCACGTGCTTCTTTAAGGATATTTTTGTTCCCCCGATAATCAACATCCATGTAGGTGAAGCTATCTTTTTGCCGGGTGATACCAAGGGATGAAAAAACAATATCAATGTTTTTGCAGATGCCTTTCAATGTCTCACTTTGCGTGGCCTCGCCGAGAAACACCTCATCAACATACTGCTTTACCGGCGCTATTTTCCGGCTGTCCCGGCTGAGCGCGCGAACCCAATACCCCTGTCTTTTGAGTTCCTTTACAACGAATTTACCCAAATAGCCCGTGGCGCCTGCTACAAGTACCCTTTTTTCGGCCATCATGTTCTCTTTCCTATGTATTGCCTCGTAACCCGCCGGTTATAGCAACTTGTGTTTTTTTAATAGGCGTGTAATAAGGATCCACATGCGAATAACTTTTACTGCTTTTTCGTTGTCTAGTATTTGCTCAACCGATAGGTGTTGTATGTCTATGCGGCAGGAATAGGCTCCTGAAAAGTCGCCAAGTATAAGGCGTATATCATCTAAATTGGGCAGATTTGAAAACTTACTGCGAAGTTGATTAATCCGGATTTGGTGTGCAGACCATGAGGGTGTTATCCGTTGTTTTGAGTCTCTATACTCTTTCTGCCGATCCAATTATTTATAGATTGCCGGAACGAATTGATGTCAAACGTCGAGTGTGAATACGATCTTGCCGACGTGTTTCTTGGACAGGAATGCCATCTGCGCGTCGGAAATCTGCTCGAGCGGGTACGTTTCAGCCACCACGGGTGCAATACGGCCACGTTCAACGTGCTTAATTAAATTGGTGAACACCTCTCGCTCGAGGATGGTACATCCGAAGAGACTCAGGTCTTTCAGATACAGCGTTCGAACGTCGAGTTCAACTATCGGACCGCCGATAGCACCGGCGACGGCGTACCGGCCACCTGAGCGGAGCACGTCGAGCAATGAAGGCCACTTCTTTCCGGCAACTAGATCTATCACCACATCGATACTCTCCTGACCAAGCGCGTCGACAATATCTTCTTCGCGCGCGAGCGTCCGTTCAGCTCCGAGTCTTAGTACGTCTTTTGACTTCGCACCACTGGTTACAGCGATGACCTCTGCGTCACGGACTTTGGCCAATTGAACCGCAGCCGAACCTACACCACCGGATGCACCAGTAACGAGGACACGATCTCCCGATTGGACTGTCGAACGAGTCAAAAGATTCTCCGCTGTGGAGTAGGAGCACGGAAATGAGGCGAGCTCAGTGTCGCTGAGCGTGCTTTTCACGCGATAGGCGTGCCGTGACGCTACCACGGTGTAGTCTGCAAATCCCCCGTCGCACTCCGAACCGAAATACCACGGACGTTCAAGCTCTTTGCCGTTTGCTTCTCGGATGCATGGTTCGATCATAACCCGTTCACCGATTCGGCCTGCGTTGACGTCTTCTCCAACCGCGACGATGTGTCCGCATACGTCGGCTCCCTGAATGCGCGGGAATTCAATGGGTGCACCAGCCCAGCTCGCATCTGCGTGGGCGCCGTCCTTCTTCGAGTACCAGGCTATGCGTGTATTTATGTCGGTGTTGTTGACAGCCGCAGCAGACACGCGAATTAATACCTCACGACGGCTCGGTCGGGGAATCGGAATGTCGTTTCGCAGTTTTAATTTATCGATGTCCCCGTGACCGGTGAGCCACACCCCGCGCATCACTGTCGCTGGATGCGGGAAACCAATGTGTTTCTCATCCATGACATGGGCCTCCTGTGTGTTTTCTATATCCCCTGGAAGGAGCAGCACACCCATTCTTTGCCTGAAGGCATAACATACTCATCAGCCGCCCGTTTTATTGTGTCGTCTGAGTTAGCCTCAGGCGTTTGGTTTTTCATAAACTACCTGTCTATATCCTAAATCCAAACTCTCTTTTTCAAGATGATCGTATTTTATTCAATCCTGGATCTGTTCTTTGGCATAGATCGGCTCACTAAAATGTGAGGTTATTTTCAGCGAGCCTTTAGATGATGCCCAGCGCCTTCAATTGCTCCTCACATTGCACCGGATGCTCGAAACGGATCGTCTGGATCCCGAACTGCGCTGCCGCATCGAGATTGACCTCCGTGTCATCAATGAATACCGTCTCCGCTGCGTCCAATCCGTATGTTTCCAGCAAAGCGGTGTATATAGCCGGTTCCGGCTTGATCACGTGTATGCGGCACGAGATGATGCCACCTTCAAAAATATCCCAGAACGTGTATGTGCGCTCGAGATGTGCGATGGAGTCGACATGCATATTGGACAGATAGAACAGTCTGTGACCACACGCTTTCAGACGATGCAGCAGATCGACGGTATCCGGAATCACGACCAAAGAGAGCGGTACCTGACGCATGAGCTCGGCAACTGCAGAAACTGCCAATCCGGTGCGTGCCGCTGCTCGCTGGATGGCCTTTTGACGCGACAAGGTCCCGCGATCGAGTTCACACCAATCGTCATGCCCGAAAATTTCAGCGCGTACCTGGGCCTGCACCTCGGGTTCGGCGAACATGCCGGCAATGATCGCCTCCGGCTCCCATGTAAACACGACCCCGCCAAAATCAAATACGATGTTCAAGATGACCTCCATCAAAAGCATTCCAAGGATGAGCCACCAGCCGCCATTTTGAGGCGGAATTTACCACTAAAGCCAACCCACCATAAGGTAGTTTACCCCCAGCCGCATCACCCCGACGGTCAGCCGCGATCGAGGGCAAGTCCGTATTTCTCAAAATAGTGTTTCAGGGAAGCAGAGAACTTGGGCCTGACAGGAAATCCGAATGTAAACGGTTCGCCATAGGTCGCCCTTGCTCCCCATCGGGCCATCTTTCCAGCAAGGGTGTCCCCAAACAATGGGCCGTAAGATTAAAGTCAGAAATACGGGGTTGGCAGCCGAAGGTTTCGGGATGCCCGGGAAATTGTGAAAATGGGATGGCCCACTTATGGGCGACCCCATTTAAATATTTCTTCATCTCACCTAACCGCATTTTTTTCACGTCCGGTTTATCGGGTTTATTCGATATCCTCATCATCAATCCATGGTGGCTTTTCCCCGATTTCCTCCCAGGTCACGCCATAAGGAAATCCCCATGAAGTATAACCAGCAATGAATGCAAAAGTTTCGTCTGAATCCTGATAAAGGTCGTTGAATTCTGCTTCCTTGCGGGCAAGACGCTCAAGACGCTTCTTCTTTCTCTGCTCAGCTTTGGTCTCGATTGAGCGCCTCACATTTGCCTCATATTTCTCGTCAACATGAACACCATGCATTCGAAGTTCAATAATAGCGCAAAGGAGATCAACACCATACCATTTGGCGTAACCCCGTACAATATTCTTGCCTTCATACTTCTTAATCCAATGTTTGGCAGACTGAAGTCTCGCTTCCCGTTTCATTCGTTTGCGTTTAGGAGATCTTTGACTTTTCTTTTTCTTTTTTTGTTTTGATTTGGACATTAATTGTCATCGCCCAGCTTGAGAGGTGCTAATTGTAACCATTTTCATCAAATTCTTCATAGTTCTTGAGGAAAGCACGAAAACTCCAATTCTCGTCTTCTTTCTCTTTTGCTTGATTTTTTATTTTGGTTAAATCTGTTTCCACTGTTTTTTCACCGAAATGGCTGAGCGGCCAGGGATTTAAGGGCGGACAGCAGATGATAAGTTTCCAATTTCGTATAGACTATTCAAACACACGATAATTTCCAATAGTTTCAACCTCAGAAGCAACAGGAGGCTCTTCACATCTTGAAGCAATATCTTGGGTAAAAGCCTTAAATTCATCGAATGATACAAGAGGGTTAGCCCCATCTTCAGTTTCAATAGAAGCTATATGAATGAAACTTAATCCGTCTTCCAACTTGAAAGAGGCGTATCGAAGTCCTTCCGGCCTCGATTTATCCAACGCGCTGAACACCTCTTGAATATATTCTATATTCTGCTGGGCTTTATCATCCTTTACTTTGTATCTCACTATCACTCTTTTCATAGTATCTCCTACAAATTGCCAGTTACACCGACTTATCAATGAAACGACCTAAATAACGCGCAATGTTATGTAACAAAATAGCGCTGGGCCTTCATGCGATTTTGATTATAATTTAAACTGTTATGGTTTACCGAAATCGATTATTGAAGTTATCAAAAAGGGATAATTTTTTCATTTTGTAGTATCCTAACAAATCGCTTTTAGCTGGGCACGATCAAGCCATAGTAAGGCTTCGCGTATCTGCGATATTACATACCATTACGTGCTGGCCAAATATGCGCGCCAAGGTGCCCAGTAATATTTCTCCCAACCTTGGGTTACACCGTCGTAGTCATGATCGGGCACATCAAGGTGAATCAGGTCAATTCGCCCCTCCTCTTCTTCCGGAGTAAAGCACAAGATCAAAGTGGAGTCTGGATTTTCGGTTTTAAATACATTAGAGCGCCACGATTGTATAATCAGCCTTGGCCTTACCACTTCAAGGATCGTCCCTGTCAAGGCTCCATCAAAAGCATTAAATTCAGAGCCTCTTTTGTCCCCAATGTCAACGGGTGCACCCGTGATTGCTTGATGTGTGGAGGGATCCAAGTACATTTCAAATAGCCGTTCGGCCGAGGCCGGCAATACTAAAGTTTGTCGAATGACAGTTCTCATTGTTGTATTCCTTTAAATTGGATGGCTAACCTTTGATTAGACAGAACTTCTGCATTATCTTTTTCTCCCGCCTCAGTTGTCGAGCATACGCTACAAAGAAAAATATGCATTTGCACGTGTTTATGCAAGCTTTGCAGCGAGGTATCCAGCTTTCGCCATCTAAACGATTACCTGCTGGTTAACAATATCGAATCTCATCCACCCCTTCCTATTTACAAGGGCTAACGGCAGCAGGCGCCAAAAAGGGTATCGAAATTGATCGTGAAGACTCAACCGTATACCACTTATGTCTGACATGTGGTTTTCGATTTTTTTAACCATAAACACTTTTGTTCTTGGCTGCAATTGTAAACTGGCTAGCCCGACTTGCCTGACCAGCTCCTATGACTTATTGTTTGTGAAGGAGGATATGATGTCCAATCTAATAATAGATGCCATCGGAGCTGTCTGCGCGGTGATACTGGTCTGGTGTCTGGTACGTGGCTATTCGCGAAGTTTAAAACCGAATAAGCAAGACGATTCGATTTCAATCGAAAATTATCTTCAAAAAATTACGCACATAACCGGATTCAGCTCATATGAAATATTCCGCAGATCCGCTGAGGACTGGAATGTTCCCGCCGATAGAATTGAGCGCGATTTCAAAATGTATCTGTCATCCCTGACTATCCCCTATTATGTAAAAGATTTTGTCAGAAGAGGCCAAAAGCATATCGATGAATTGTACCTGGGCAAGGGCGGCAGTTTTACAGATAAAAGACTGTTAGCTTTCTATGCATTTCTGGTGCTGTTGCTCTGGGGCGGAGCTTTCTTTCTGAGTCTATACGTCTTTCCTCACATCCTCCCGGGTGACATCCGCAGCATATACAATGTCGGGCCACCTTAACGCGCTGATATCTAAGAAAACCATCGGGATCAAGTCTTCATTCTTCACATTGTACCTAAATCTATCAATTGGGACTTCGCATTCGCGCAATGCTGATCACGTCATTATTGCTGTTGACCCTACTAACAAATTCTTGAATTTGCTTGGGAAGTGTACCAGCAGCTTGGATGGTTGTGGGTTAGTCAATTAGTTTTGCCATTCGTCTTTCCACCCACGAGAGACATTTGACCAGCGATCTCCGTGGCTTGCCCTGGAGTCTCAAAGTGCCTTGGCAAAGTTCATATGCGATAAAGGGCTACCGCATTGTCATGAAACATTCTTGACTTCTCAGTCTCCGAAAATTCATTTGTTATCTGGAAATAGGCTGTCCATATGTCGAAGAAGCTGCTATATGCACGGTCAACTGGGAAATTGCTTGCGAACATGCAGCGCGATGGACCGAGCAACTCGATCGATTCACTGACAAACGGTCGAATGCATTCCACAGTCCATTTCGGATCGAACATGCCAAAGCCAGATATCTTGACTGAAATGTTTTCGCAAGCAGCCAAAGCCTTCATACCCAGCCGCCATTTATCAAACCCTCGATCATTGGTCATGTCGGGCCAGCCGGTATGGTTTAACAGAATCTGGACATACGGGTAGTCGTTCGCCAAACACGCAGCATCCTCCATTTGTGTCGGATTTATCTGCATGTCGAAAGAGAGCCCAAGGTCCCCTATATGTCCGAAATTCTCACGCCACTTTTGTTCACGCATGTATGGCTCGGCGACCCAGCTCAAGACCTGACGGATTCCTCGGAAGTTTGAGTACCGAGAGTGCGCAGCGACAGTATCAGCGAAATTGTCGGCCATGAGATCTGCAAAGGCTACGATGCCGTGCGGGAATCCCTTGCTATCTTGATTGTCGGCGATCGCCTGAATCCACGCAGTTTCTGCAACGGCTTCTGCAGGATCAGGAAGTGCTTCGACATGGACTGACTTTACAAGGTCAAAATCCCGAGCGTCAGTCCAATAATCAGAAAGTTGGTAACTCCCGGGGTGACGAGGGTGATTCACTAGCCAAGGATAATGAACTGCTTTGAGATCCCAAAGATGGTGATGCGGATCCGCGATCTTTTGGTGTTTGCTCACGGCTCTATGAATTTATCGATGGTAACGCACGACCTACAATGATGAATTAGCCTATTTGTGGCCGGATGCGAACTCCAGCCCAAAATCTGGCCATTTCCTGCTTTCTGGCTTAACTGTATAACGTCCGTTCAATCAGTTCCTGTTTCTTCTTCTGGGACTGGTTCCATCGGAAGTGCCTCGCGTATGACTTCTCCACATTCGGGTCTATTCAGTAATGATGGTTATACTGCATCCGATTTTATCGATCCAGGAGTCGACTAATTGTATAGCCACAGCGTCGGCGCTACCACCCGCTGTTTTCTGCAAATGGCCCAGGGTTTTTCTGGCCATTTCCCACTGATCGTCATCCTCAGGCGGGCATTCACCCGGCGTCAATATGCCATAAGCGTCGAAATACCGTTTCAGCGCCATTAGCTTAATTTGTTGGGCGTATGTTCTCATGGCCTTGTCAAGGGTTAGATCATTCAAAACGGAGTCGATAGTGCATACGGCCGCACAGTTTTTCTCATCACTGGCCAAGAGAATCTCTTTGACTCGCTCAAAATCCTTTTGTTTAACAGCCGCCTCCTTCCCGGACATCCCCTCGACAATCGGAAGTGTTTCGTCGATGGCAATAAGTGCTGTCAAGAGCTGGAAGATCTGTTTGTCTCGGGGAATGAGCTGTTTGTCGTCTAATTTGTCGGCTTCATTTTTAACTTCCAGCGCTTTCTCGTACTCCTTCAATTTCCAGTAGCAGAGTGCTTTCAGCGTCAGGACGGTTCCGTATAAACGGTTTTTTTTCAGGGATGCTTCTTCTTGCTGAGAAATCATGTCCAGATGCGCCAAGGAGGCAGCATATAAGGTTCGGGCCTGATTGCGCGTTTTCACCGAATCGATTAACTGGTTTGGATTCTTCTCGGCAAAGGACTCATCAAAGGTCATCTGCCATTCGATTGTCGCGGCATCGTTGAATGCATCCTGCGCCTGGCGCAAATGACCGATGCTTTCGCATCCTACGGCGATACAGGCAAACCAGGCCAGGAGGACGATAATGACAAGAATTCTGCAGGACAGGGGATTTCTTTTTGTTTTCATTGCGTACCCTCCAGTGCGATGCCGCTTCCCAGGCGACTGTTAAGAGCAGTTCGGAACACATCCAGATCGATGGTCTTGCCTTTCTTTATTTCCTCGACGAGGTCCGAGAGCACCTGTTTCAATTCTTCGATAGCGCCCGCATCAGCTTTAGATTTGGCCAGCTCGCTGATGGTGACCTCCACCAAACCGTCCAGCAGATCGTCACGAACAAGCTGCCATCTAACGTTTGCGTCATCCGTCTCAAATACGGTGGAGAGTACCGCATCCACTGCGGCAACGACGATCGGTTTGACCGTGTCTCCGTGATCGAAGTCATCAAAAAACTCCTTTCGAAGTGCAACTCCTTTGACGACATTTCCGAGTATGGCGACGGTGGTCTCCCTGGTCAAGGTGACCTTCTTATCTTGAATCGTCTTCAGGGTCTCGTCCAAAACCCTTGTGAGCGCTGACTCGAGAAATGCGTTGTCACCGGTGATCCACGCAGGATTTCTTTTTACCTCATCAAAGACCGACTCTATGACGAACAACATATCCTCATCGGTAAAGTCAGGGTGCCAGGTTCCATCAGCTGTTGGCCGGCTGACCGACTTGAGAATCGATTTGGCGGCCACAAGGAGAAGGTTTTTCTCAGGAGAATTCGGGGCGGTGGGCCATAGCAGGCTGAGGTTATCTCCGGTCTTTTCAAGCACCAGGCGAGCGACGTCCGGGAGGAGGTCATCCCTTAGAAGCTTGCCTTCTGATGTGCACAGTTCTTTCGCCACTCCGGTCAGGATGTTGTTTAGTGCGGTATTTTCCGCCGATCCCGTCACAAGTTTCGGGTGTTTAGCCACGACATCGAGAGCGGTTCGCATCAATCGTTCGGTCCCTTCCCGGCTGAACACCGGATCCAGGCTTACATTATCCTGACCGAGCATGAGGTCGATGACATCGTTTCCTACCCGGCTTATGAGTTCCTGTGTACCTACATCCTCTATCTCTAAAAATTGCCCCGGCTCCGATAGGGCCAGCCGCCCCGCTGAGTCTAATACTCCTCGGAAGACCAGTTCTCCCCACTCTTCCATATCTCTTCGGCGGGCGCGTTTCTCTGTGACGGTTAAATCCTGTTCGTTGATGGATTTAATCCGGTCGGATACGAGCAAAGCCACCTTTTTCCCAGCACTACTGACAAGGGTTTGGGTCCGCTTGTCTCCGGTAAAAATTTCGGGGTTTGCGGAAGCCGTCTCCAATACTGCTACGAACAATCGGGCCGGCAGCTCGTCAAGGTCAACATCCGAGAATGGAATCTTGTCGAGTTCATTGATAAACATGTAGAGGGATTTTCCAACAGTCGACTTGGTGTCGAACAAGCTGGGATCTTGAACAGCATAATCGACCCCTATCTCGATAAGGGTTCCGGCAACGTGTTGGATCGCTGTCAGGTCTGATTTTCCCACCTGCCACCCCGTGATCGTTGTCAATGCAATCATGTCGCTGACAGGGATGGGTTGCGTATTGAGGACGGCATAGCTTTCTTTTGCAACTGCAATCAGGCGTTTCCCCTCCTGGGCCAGTGAGACCAACTCGGCTTTCTGCACCTCCGAGAGGTCGGAAAATTCCTTTTTTAGCGCGACGACCCGCGACCAGGGTTTATCGAATATGGGATCGTCAACCAGATTCGGATCATAAAACTGGCGACCATCCCCGCGGCTGTCGTAAAAGAATCTGTAGGCCAGCTCCGGCGGAAGCTGAAGGAAATCGTCCGGTAAAGGCAGTACAAGATCACGATTTCTAGTCATATCGACATATGCATTGAAGCTTGCTTCACCCAATCTGACTGCTGCACGAATTCCAAACAGGATCAACGACGCGGTATCCATTTCCAATCTCCTTCCGTTGTGGTGTTCGTAGCGGCTTTTTTCTTCTCCAATTCGGTCTGCAAGTCCTCAGCCCGCTTTTGGACTGCATCTGGATCCCTAATTTTGAGTTTGCTGAAAAGGGCATGATCAACCCTGAGATTAATCGAAACATCAATACCCTCCTTAAAATTTCCAATATTTCAAGATGTATCAATTTATTGCTTTACAGGTTTTTAGATGAATCTTAAACCATGAAGGATGCTGAATAAAACGGTTAACGAGTCTGAATGATTGGGGATTAGAGTCCACACAAAGCAATATATGCTTGTGTCACGAAAAATCAAGCCGAGCCGGTCAACAAAAAAATAATGAACTGCATTTTCTTCAAAGAATTTAATCTACTGGCTAAATCCCTGGCAATAATAAGATGTAGCACATCCGGCGCTTCTTTGCGTGCTTTGCGTGGCAAAAATGTTTATTACCATATGACAAATGATAGATAAACTTACAATATGAGGTATCTCATTTTCCCTGAACTGAAAATTATGCTGGCCGATTTAGTCCGAATACTTGGGATAATTATTTCCGATGTCGGTTATGCCGCAAAAAGTGGAGAAGACACTGCATAATTTTCATTTGGTTGATTGAGTTATTACGAAATATGAGGGACTTCCATTGGTTTATTGGTTCATTGGTTTCCGTCCAATTCACCATATTTTCTATTTTCATTAAACCAATAATCCAATAGACGTTATATATTAGAATAAGAAAAGTAAATACTTCCAATAGTTATTATAAAATTAGTAAAGAAGAATTGATCTGTCTTAAGGACAAAAATAACCTCCTAATAGCATAAAGGCACGCATACTAAAACCCATAGCCAACAGGATGTTATTATGAAGCATAACAACGTTACCAGGCTACCTCAAAAAGCCGACGGGCAGATCGAAATATCATCGATACCAGCTTCGACAAGATCACCCGTGCCGGCACCGTCGGATACCTGCACGCGAAGCTTCACGTCGTCACCGGCGCCTACCGTTGTAGTCGCCTCACTCCAGACCGCATTCACCGTGACGTCGTCGTACGATGCCAGAGTCGACCAGTTCGATCCCCCGTCCGTTGAGATCTCCAACAAAAAGAAATCGCCGGAGGGATCATCACCGGCATCTCGCTGGCCGTGGTAGTACCAGATCGACACGTCGGATTCCTCATTCACAGAGAAAGTCGGCGACTCGACAATGCAGTTTCCGCCGTCGACGTCGTTGACGCCCGCGCTGGAGTTAGTCGCGGTGAATAAGGCGTTGCCGGAGCCCGTGGTGTGGTCGCCTGCGAGTTGCGTAGTGACACCACCGTTGACCACCTCAGTCGGTGTTCCGACTACGAATGAGCCGGTCGAGCAAGTGCTAGCGGCGCTGTTGACCCAGCCGTTGGCGCCCCCAATCTCGAAGTCGGTTTCGACGGTGCACGATCCCGGTGGCGGCGCGTCCTCATAGATCCGCATATTGCGGAACCGGCCGGTGTTGTCGAGCGTACCGGAATCCTTATCATTCACCAACACAAGATAGAAGCCGGATCCGGTGTAGTATTGTCCCACGGGTATCGTAAAGCTCTCGAAGGTGCCACTGCCGCTGTACGCCGGCGTCCAGTTGATGTCGCCGCTCCAGTTCTGAGTGCCATAAATGCGGAAAATGCGCAGATCGTTGGTCAGTGTGTCGTCTTCATCGAAGCCGATGCCATGGATCTCACCTTGCGAATCGCTTTGGAACTCGAACTCGAGCAAAGTAAATGGCGTGATTGTGAAGGTGTCCGTTGTCCGACGCCAGCGGTTGCCCTCCATAAAGAAAGTGAGGCCGCCATCCTGGACCTCGAAGGTACCGGTATTGTCCTGGTTCGAATAGGCCACCGTGGACATGGTGTTCCAGTCGATGACGTCGGGCAGACCCATCGGGCTAATTGTAACAGAGATAGCATCAGAACCTTCGAGACCGCCGATGTCCGTCACCGAGGCGCTGATGATGTGTGTGCCGACTGAAAGGGTGCTGGTGGAAAAAGTCCCGCCGGAGCCGATGGTGCCATCGATGCTGGAGGTCCAGCTGAGACTCGGGGTCAGGTCACCGTCCTCGAAATCACTGGCTGTGCCGGAAAAGTTGATGATGTCGCCTTCAGTAAAAGTTGAATCGTTAGGTGGTGCAGTGATGGTCACACTGGGTGGCGTGTTACCCGTGGCCGAGGTGGCTGTTATGACAACGTCATCGATGAGGAGTACTGTGGACTCGTTATCGTAGGTCTTCTTGTTGTTATGAAGCCCAAATACGAGGGTATGATCCCCCACTGGTAAGGCTCCAAGGCTGATCTCGAAAAACTGCCAACCGGTGGACTCTGAGCCGCCACCATTGCCATTGCCGAAAATCTGAGCCACGTAGTCGTTGAGCCCCATACCGTAGAGTGTGCCGTCGACGCTCACAAGAACCTCGCTGAACTCGTCACTCTCGTAGTCGGATGCCTGGGTTAGATTGTAGTAGAAGGAAATACGCACATTGTTGGCCGGTTCGTTCAGGGTAAAGCTTCGCCGCCAGCCACCCGACATGCCAAAAATGTCCGCGTTATCTATGCCGCCCACGGTGACTTGAAGTCCACCGCCGCTAAGGCCTCCGGAAGCATTCCTTTCTCCTTCTGCGTAACCGGGCTGGTTGGTTCCCCGAAAGGGATCGTCAATGTAGCCGAAGCCGTCATCGCTGGTATCGAAATCAGCCTCCAGAATGGTAATGGGAAATCCGCCGCTATTGTCGATATAGACAAAGATCGCGCTGACTGCACCCCAATAGCCGTCGGCATCCTGCCCACGGATGAAGACAATGTGTTTCCCCTCATTCCAGCCGGTAGTGTCGATCGTAGCATGGGCGGCTTCAACGCTGCTGTTGAAGGCGCCGTCAGACGCAGTCATACTAATTGCCGAGGAGAAATATCCCACGGCGGAATGTCCACGTAATATTCGGCTGCAGCGATATTTTGCGTCGGTTCGGTGCCGTTGCTGTTGTTGTATCGTGTGTCGTTTATCATCGCGCTCAAGGTGATAGGCGTGCCGGAAGGTACGCCGGGTTCAGTTGAGCCGAAGCTGAGGGCAAGATTAATTGCATCGGGACCGGCCGGCGTCCTATATGGTGTGCGCGCAGCCTTGATGGCATAGATCAGGGAGGGCAAGTTATCGGGTATGATATTGTTTTCAAAGTAGTTGCAGGCCTCAAAAAATTCTGTGCCCAGTTCGTAGGTGAAAGCTGCCAGCCCCATCTCACCATACGCGAAGCTGGTTGTGGTGCCATCGGTCGGGTACAAGCCGATGGATTGCTGAGGCGTGTGGCCGTTGAAAAAGGCCAGTTTGCGTCCCAGGGTCTGAAGTTGAGCCCCGTTGGGTGCCGGATTGCTCGTAAAGCCCCAGGGCCACAGCAGCAATCGTCCGGAGCTGTGAATGTCCAGGTAGATGCCAGTAGCGTCGTCGGGTGCGGGATCGTTGATATTCGTGCCGCGTTGGTCTGGAAATTGAGAGGTTATATAGTTTTGAACGGCTTGGGTTTCGGGCTCAGAAGCCGCAGAGGGCCCGCGGTAGGTCGAACTGCACTCGCTGCCGCTCGATCCGCCGCAGCAGCCCCACTCGAACTGGAAGTTGCGGTTGAGATCGGCGCCGCGGTTGTTGCTGGTGACACCGCAGTAGTTCTGGTTGGTGTTCTTGCGCCAGGAGAGCCCGGTCTCGGCCTTCTTGCGACCGTCGGGATTGGCGACCAGCATCATGTGGATTTCGTGATAGTCGATCAGCCAGGTGGCATCGGCATCTGTGCCGTAGTTGTTCACCAAATATTCGGCCAGACGTGTAATCAGCTCGGCTGTGGTGTATTCCCGGGCGTGGATGGCGCTGGTGATAAAAATCTTGGGCTTCGAGCCGGAAATGGCCGCATTGGTCAAACGCAAGACCATCAGGTCGTATCCGCCTAATCCTTGTGTCATCTCCCAGGAATCGCCGACGTCGATCCAAGTGGCGAGATTTGGATGATTGGAAACGATTGACTCCGCAGTATCAAAAGTTTCTTCCACGGTTCGGTAACAGGAAAAACCGGGGATCGCCTGTGCGCTGGGAGCCACCGCCTGGAGGGTCGCAGCGATTTGCGCCTTGCGGGCATCATCAACCTCCACTTGAAGGCCCGCATCGTGTAAGCGGTCGTATTCCTCGGTCGTCACTTCTAGGACCAGGTAGCCCTTTTCGTAATTGGACTCCGTGGGCTCGATCCAGGCAGCGATTTTGTGAGCTGTCTGCAGATCGTCGAAATACACACGCACGATCAAATTGTCGTTAAGGGGTTCGGTCTGAGCCAGAGCAGGGTGGGCCGTGCCGGATATAAGAACTGCCGCTATCGCGACCATGATCAGGATGTAACTACAGGTCAGAAACAGTCGTGAATTTTTCATTTTGCTTCCTCCTTATATTTGAATACATGATTGGTCCAAGGGCTTTACCCAATCAGCGAATATAATTTGAGAAAAATTCTACTCAGTCGCCCGCGTACCACCAATCCGAGCTGATAATCATGCCGTCCTGACTGACGAAGAACATAAAATCATGCATCCCGCGCCAGAAATAAACAATGAATTCGTACGAGGCGCCGGTCGATGCTGCATAACCCGGGAGGCTGATTATAAGACTGAATAAGTGATCGCCCTCATGTGCGATCCGATCAGGTGGGCCGAGCAACCCGGTGATCTGGCTTTTATCGCATTCACCCCGCCCAAGATGAGAACCGAGTTCGAGCATGAGCTTGTGCTTGCGGCCCATCCATTGATCCACTTCTTCGTTCCATGGCCCGCCGTTAAAATGACCTGGTATCAAACGTATACTTCTGAATTCGGCAGCCATCCGCTCAACCGTAATGCTTGTTTCGCAACGGTCTGCAGCCATCACTACCGAGCTGATTTTTTCCAGGGCTGGAGCAAAGAACACACTCAAGAGCAATCCGTTGAGAAATATCAAAAACCTAGTCAGAATGATGGCAACCTCCGTCATATTTTGAAAAGCTCAGATTTGCGCAGGGGACGTATCGTATTGCGGAACTATTCCTTAGGTTAATACGGATCGGTAAAAATATTTCGGTTATATTCAAAGGTTGCGGGCTCTTTGCAGCATTTTATCGAACATTGCTCAAAGCCTTAGGAGGTAATAGCTGTTTTTGCGAGGAACTATCTAAATCAAATGTCTCCGGCGTTCACAGAGTGGTAAGAGCTCGCTTATTGGATGAGGATGTATCAGAATAAGGAATTTTGCATCGGAATCTGCTGCAGCCCAACTTATGGAACCGCAAAATGAGCCCAACCTATTTGGCCTAGCTATCGAATGCTGATTTGTTTGTCAAGGGCGATATTTTGCCCGACTGGTGACATATTTTAAGGTAGGTTTTAATCGGGCGATCCCGCGTCCAGAGAGATTAAGTAATCATCCGACCTGGGTGAGTATTGGAGTATAGAGACGGTCATGAAAAAAGGCGCCTGTCATTTTATTAATACTAAATTAATTGCCTGAGTCGAATATTTTTCGCCCCTCTATTCCTCGGCAGATGATTTGATGCAATACTCCGGGAGCATCTATGCGAGCCTGACGTGGCATATTCAGGCAATATCATACTGGCAATCAAATAGAAATACATTTATTCATGATTTTCTATTTTCATCCAACCAATAATCCGATAAACGTCCCCGATTTTCCCCAGTCTCCATGAAGCCCTGCTTCATCTGGAAAGAAGTACTCTTCTGTCCATTTTTGCTGATTCATCGTGGACATAGTCAAAACTTTCAGAAATGCTAAATTTTTAGAGCATCCCGCTTTCCCCTCTATTGGGAGTCACGTACTTTGGCTTTGAGCTCGGTCGTCAGCCTTTGGAATTCATCGGATTTCTCAAGTAGTGTTCTTGCGATGTTCCGGAGGTCGCTAACCTGCTGATCCGGCAAATGAAAGGATGTATCCATCGTTTGGAAATATCGGCGTTCGTTTTCATCAGCAATCTGATCGAAACCGACATAAATGGGATGAAGTTTGACCTCTCTCGGTGGATCGAAGGGCATATCAGCATTGGGGCATGCCGATTTGAGAATCTCTTTGCAATCCTCATAATTGCGTAAGTCCGATTTCCAACGCTTGAATTCATCTCGCAATGCCTGAACGGTGTCAAACGAGTAGTTGTCGAGAGGGACGGTGGCGATTTTTGTCAAAACCGTTTTCAGCCCCGGCGGCGAGGAACTTTTGTCGGTTTCACTTCCTGGTTCGGTTTTGGCATCGACGATAATGACAACCAGATGATCGATGGCTCCGTCGTTGATCCGTCGAAGGACACTGAGGTCGGGGTCGCTGGATCGGATGCTTGCCAGCGGGCCGCGCAAACCAATGTTGTCAGCGACGCCCCCATCGAGAAGATGCAGATACGGGCGGTTTGAAGAATCGTTGTACGACTGCAATGCCCGCGCCCGTGCGTAACGGGGCGGATTGATGAGCTTGTCCTCTAACGCCAGATCCACCCAGTCAGGTTCACGGTACTGGCAGTTGCCGGCATAGTTGTTCAAGGTCATGGGAGCAAACGCCACCGGAAAGCAAGAAGAGGCTGCCACAGCGCGTGATACCGCAACACCCGACAAGTCCGAACAAATAGGATCGAACTGATCCTGGGTGAAAGTAAAAGCCGTCCCGATAGATAAATCGGTGGCGTTGATGATGACCATGGGGCGTTTGCTGTGCTGGAGCAGATCGTCAAACCGCTTTTTCTCGAATACCTCGCGGTCATAGAAATCCGCGGCCAGATCAATGCGGCTGTAATCAGGAGAAATCAGCTTAAACCAGCTTGTTGGCATCATCACCAGGCCCGTTAGCTCGCCTTGAATGTTGCGATACAGGAAACGCTCTTCGTATGATTTGAAAATGTCCTCCCGGAACAGGGCATAGTAGGCGGCGGTGAAGCTGCCCCCTGAAACCGACGAGATAACGTCCACTTCATCCAAGAGTGAGCGGTCGGTACCCTGCCACAAAAAGCGAGTGTCATGAAGCGTTTCCAACACGCCATATGAAAGTGCCGCGGCTCGCGTGCCGCCTCCGGAAAACGTGAGGATGATAAACACCCTGTCTGCGTCTGCCTGCGACGAAAGGTTGTCAAAACGATACCCTTTGGTCTTGTCGTATTCCTTCAATCTCGGATTTACCGGGTAGTGAGCGCACCCGCATATCAGGGCAATGATGCAGGCTGTGCAAAGCATCCGTTTCATGGCTCCTCCTTTACAGGGGAAAAGCGAATTTCCATGGGCTTTATCTGGGATGTATCCATGACTTTGACTCTGCGAAATCCTGGCGTATAATTCTTGGGCTCGCCCAAGTCGAATTTGTGGGTACCCTCTTCGACACGCTGTGTTTCGTTGGTTTTTCCGATTGCGTTTCCGTCCATAAATGCGTTTCGTTTACGGTAATAGGTGATGATGACATACTCCATTTGCTTTTCCTCCTTCTGGATATAGCTTCTTCTCCTATATGCCGGACGTGGCTGGCGCCGCGGTTGTTATGCAATACGCCAGGAGTATTTATTCGAGCTTTGAGCGACATCTGATGCGATGTATCAGATCCAGATATCTAAATAGGCATGCTATTTAAATCCAGACACACATTCCCTTTAGCCTCCCTCATGTGCTCGTGTCTCGTTGCTACCTCTGTGTTAGTCCAGCAAGGCCAGTGGCGACGAATGAACCTAGTATCCGTGAAATATAGGGGTCAGATCTTCATTCTTCACTCTCTTTTATGACTCCCTTGTTTTTTCGGGGTTTCAATTTGTTCATTTGTTTCAGCCCACCTCACTTTATTCTCTATTTTCATTTTACAAATAATCAAATAGACGTTCCCGATTTTCCCTTGACAAAGGAAGGCCATATATAGGTTAAATGTTGACTAGCTGTATGATTAATTTAAATAAGTGTACAATATTTCTTTTTTATCGGTTTGAATGATTAGCGATGTACCCCCCGGACTGGGTGCTGTAATAATCTTCGTTTCAATTATTTTACGAGGGAGAAGAG
>Ga0126326_1000213_pt1 | contig 24749 bp, 22 predicted proteins | sample InaspJWI67metaG_FD_94485 | JGI IMG/M metagenome (GOLD analysis project Ga0126326, IMG submission 94485) | Marine gutless worms symbiont microbial communities from Oahu, Hawaii - Inanidrilus sp. 1 OAHU.JWI-67 metaG | ecosystem: Host-associated > Annelida > Digestive system > Unclassified | place... | reverse complement strand
GGAATCTGACCCTATCGCAGTTGGCCATCTTCTTTGAAGGCCGGCTTGATGCTGCACTCGATCTGTGATCTGATGGATCGAGTGTTTTTACGTTGACACAAAATTCTGAACAGTCTCCATTTTCCTATGTCCGATGACACGATATTACCGAACACCGGCTCTACCACCGACATTCGATAGCTATATACCTGCTTTCCCTTCGGACTATCGACCTTCAGTTTCATCCACTCGGTATAGCGGGGTGGCTGCTTTCGCCGTTTCACAATAAAGGATACCTGTCGACCTTTACCCTTTCGATGATCAGTCGATGCCGGGTGACGCATGTATTTAAATAAATCTGTCCCGGTTTTTGCGGTTTTTGGTTTTTTGAGCCGCCATTGCCCCTGGACCTTCTGTTTCCCGCGTAAGCTAAATTGGTTCAGCCGCTTGTTGGTTCCGATATTACCGAACACCGGCTCGACCACCGACATTCGATAGCTATATACCTGCTTTCCCTTCGGACTATCGACCTTCAGTTTCATCCACTCGGAATAGCGGGGTGGCTGCTTTCGCCGTCTCACAATAAAGGATACCTGTCGACCTTTACCCTTTCGATGATCAGTCGATGCCGGGTGACGCATACAGCCCGTTTTCAATTCACAATGCCGGCACTGTAATAACCTGCCTTCGAAGAAGGCTTTCCGGTTACCGTTTTCATCTGCCGCTTCGCGTCTCAAGCCCAACCGCTCTCCCGCCGGGCAGATACAGGTTAATTCGACCGGGTCAAAGTGGAATGCGCTTGGGGGAAAGAGGCCAGTGGTTTGTGATTTCCTACCCGGGTGCCGTTTACCGTATTTGGATTTCTGATCGGCGAATTTCGGATCTCGGCGCCGGAACTGGTTGTCCGGGATATACCCGTTGATGTCGTTCTCGTAGAGGTAATGTTTATTCGCCTCATTGGCAAAGCCGGTATCCGCCGTTATGGTTGCACCGGCCTGAAAGATATCCGGGCTGAGATGACGAGTATCTACTGGAATTGGCGCGGGCGTTGCGCAAACCGGGGTTAGCGGATGATCAGGTGTTTGCGATCGAGGCGCGCATCAAAACGATTCGCGAGGCATGACGCGGGATTGCGCGCGGCTATCGATTCTCATCTAGGTGGCAGCGTAGGCGCTGCAAAAATGGCAACGCGTCGATAAAACAAGCGGCGCCAAATTGCTGCTCCAGCTCCTCGAGGAAAGGTTCGATATTGGCCAGACATCGCGCGCGTAAGCGTTCGCCGGCGCCAGTCAGGCTGACCAGTTTGCCGCGACCGTCGCGCGGATCGGCTTCGATGCTGACTAAACCCCTCGCCTCGAGCCGATTCATGGTATTGGTAATGGCTGCCTTGGTAACCTGAAGCGCTGCGGCGAGCCTCGCCGGGCTCCATTTGCCGCCGAGGCGCACTAAGTGATTGAGCAAAATAAAATGAGATATTTTCATATTCTCCGGCAGCGCGCTTTCCAGTTTTGCGCGGGCCAGCTGGTCAATGATGCCGATTTCGGTGAACAACCGGAACAGCGCCGGGTCGTCGCTCTTTTCTTTCATCATGCTCGATTTATCCTCGTCGCCAATGCCCAACGCGGCGACGGGTCAACCGTCTCTGCATAGCCGAGGCGGGCCAACATTTGTACGCGCTCGTCACCGTCATCGGATAACAATCGCCGCGCCTCGTCGAAATGAGGCCGCATCGCGGCATACTCCTGTAACGCCTGACTCATCGGCTGCATAGCCAGACCCAGGCCCGCTACTTGCAGCGCAACCCTGAGGTAGGCGCGTCCGGCGGAAATTTGCTGTGCCCGCGAATTGCCCCGGGTATTGATCCAGACGAATCCCATCGCGCTCAAGGCCTGTTCGTCAGCCATATCGAGGCCGATTTGAAACGAACTCGAAGCGGGATCGGCCATTTTTTGGCGGGTCAACATTCCCACCAGGCCCATTGCATCCAGCAACGGACCGCTAAGGGAAATCCCGTCAGGATTGGCTTCGATTTCACGGCGGCCGATGCGCATCAGCTCCACGCTTTCGCCGAATGCGGCGGGATTCAGCAACTCGTCGCGTAAGGCAACTTGAGTCAATTCGCGCAGCGGCTGCAGCAGTTCGCCCGCGCCGACGGCGCCCACGATCACGCCGGGTTCGGGCGCCCGTTTTATCGCTTCCAGTTGCGCCTCGTCGACGCTGCGCGCGAGGTCATAGGGATTGCGATTGGTATGACGTTCGAATACCTGGGCAAACAGCGGCTCGGCTTCAATCGCATTGTCGCGCACTAGTTTAAACAATGCGACGGGACGGGCATCGAGCCTTTCGGCGGGAGCGCCCTCCGGAAACAAGCTAACCTCGGCGCGGTAACCATCGTGGCCTGCGGCCAACACGAAGAGCTCGATGAAACATCCCAGGCCGATCACGATTTGCCGATCGAACGGATCGGTTTCGGGCAACAGGCGTTCGAGATCGCAGCGCAACACGGCTTCGGTGTCGCTTTTCAAGTCAACCGTCCACGGCTGCCGGTTGTGCGGATTGGGGGCCAGTATGGCGTAGGACAGTGCCCGCCGCATCGGGTCTGGATAATTCGTACCGGCGCTGCGCCACGGGGCCAGCGCTTTTTCTGGTTTGCGGGTGGCAATGAAGCTGCCGGCGCCGATACCGGTCGCGGCCAGGACAACTGCCGAGGTGCCCGCGATTCGTAAAAATTTGCGTCTGTGCATGGCGCTATCCTCCATATTTTAGTTTAACGTTTAACTATAATATAGTTTAGCATTAAACTAGTCAAGCACCACGACAATAAATTTAAGGGACTGTGTCGGGGCGGAGATCCACGCTGGCGCGGTGGTCATACGCCCGTTTCGGACTTGCCCGCGATCAGCAAGTCTTGCAGCGCGCGCGGCTCGATTCCGAGTTCGGCAAATCCTGCGATATCCGCGGCGGTAACATTGTCGCGGCGCATCAGCGCCACCTGATCGCGGGTCAGCGGCCGCTGCGGCAATTGCGCGAGCAGCAATGCCAACAATTCCCAGATAACAAACGGCATGGGCATGAACCAGCGTCGGCGGCGCCTTACCGCACCAATCAAGGCCAACAGTTCGCGCTAGCAGTAACTGCGGGGCCCACCGAGTTCGAACAGGTTGGCCGGCGGCCGCTCAAGGTCGAATATTCGCGCAACCGCCAGCGCCACGTCGTCGACGTGCACCGGTTGCAAGCGGGTATCGCCACGTCCGAACAAAGGAATAACCGGCAACGCCTCGACCAGGCCAGTCAAACTGCTTAAGAACCCATCGTCATGACCGAACAGCGCGCTCGGACGCAGAATAACCGCCTCGGGTGCCGCCGCGCGCACCGCCGCTTCTCCCTGCCCGCGGGCGCGAATGTAGCTGGACGCGGCGCCAGGATCGGCGCCGATGCCGGATATATGCACCAACCGTAAGCCGCCGCTAACCGCCTGCGCGGCAATTTCGCGCGCGGCGTCGACGTGAACTTGATGGAAGCGGTGAGCGCGGTTTTCGACATAAAGTCCAACCGCGTTGACCGCGCCGTCGGCACCGTTTAGCGCCGCTGCCACCGCCCGCGGATCACCGACATCGCATCGCAGCTGTTCGGTTTCGATATCGCTAAACAACTCGGGCAGCGGTCGTCGCACCGCAATCCGCGGCAGATACCCGCCACGCGCCAGGCAGCAGACCAAACGACGTCCGAGAAAACCGGTGCCACCGAATATGGTGATGCGTTTCACAGATCAATTTTTCCAGAACGCAGGATTGATTGGGTAATCGACTTTTCCAGGGTCGGCAATCGAAGAATATGCCTGGCTTTTCACGCCGCCTTGTCAATAATCGATTTTATCCAGAATCTCCGTCGGGCGGCTATTTCCATGACTGCAGGCCGTAAAAGGGTACCCACCTAATTTTTACAACGCAAAAATATTGCATCGCAATCCCTGTATACACGGGGACAGATTTTTAATCTGTCCCCCATCGAAGCAACCGTCGAGAAAGACAACATGCCAAGGAAGACAGGAGTATTGGTACCCAACTGCCCGCACCACATAGTGCCAAGAGAGCATTACCAAAAATGGCAGAAAAAAAAGTGCGTCCCATTTTACACTGCGAGTTGCGCGACATGGAAGGAAAGCTGCACCGGGTGTCCGACCACCGCGGACGGTGGCTGGTGATTAATTTCTGGGCCACCTGGTGCGAGCCTTGCATCGCGGAAATATCCGATCTGGAAAAATTTTCCGGGAAAATAAACCCAGGGCCCAGGTTTGGGGTGTCACTTTCGAGGATAGCGACAAGACGCAAATCCTCGATTTCGTCGAATAACTCGGCGTCACTTACCCCATCCGCGGATGGGACCAGGGTCCGCTCCCCGGCCTCGACGACGTCACTGCGCTGCCCACGACTTTGATCATCAACCCCAAAGGACTATTTTTTTATCTTTTCGAAGGGCCGGTTAACGCTCGGAATATCGTTGTAGAAATCGAAAAATAGACCCAGGGTTAAGCGCATTCAAGCTACCAGGATAACCGGGCAGATCAGCGTTTTCAGAATCTGCGCCAGGACCCGAGGATCTTCGTGACGTGATATTATCGCGCAATCAAATCCGGAGCCCAGACGCACAAGCTGTTTGAACATTCGATCTCGGTTTAATTCATCGAGTGATAGTTCACAGTGTGTATTCAATCCGAGTTGTGCAATCTCGATGGCCAACTTACCGCCGGGTTTTTTATCGACCAGCGTTACGGCTACTTTTTCATGACTGAAACATTCCAATACCACTTCGAGCGCTCGTTTCTGGAAGCGAGATCGATTGGCAATCAAAAGGACTCTGCGGGACACCCGCTCTCGCCTGGAGCGTAATCGATGAGAAACCGGCTGACCCAGAATCACATAGGTCTCATCGCTGCCCTGCTGCAGGACCAAATCCCGCGCTCGACCGCGAACATAGTCAAATCTCCAGGATATCTGAAATGCCCTCGCCTCACGTTTCAGAGCAGCTTCGAACCGACGTGCCACCGCGCGCATCGAACGCTGCATTTGAGCGACACTGGTGGGGCGTTCGCGCGCCGTGGTTAGGCTGATTTCACGGGTAATCGGTAAATCCGTTACCTGCAATAAATCTTCATCCTCGATAAACAATCCGCGTAGCTCGGCATTCATCGATGCCGCCATTTGCACCGCGAGGCCGACGGCGCTTTTCGAATAACTGCCAACATTAGCCGCAAGCATGATGCTACGCTGCTGATTCTTGGGGTCTTTTGTCATTCCCTGCCCCCGGCCGTGACCGGCGAGTCGCCTGCTTTCGCATTCAGCGCAAATTTCTTCTGCATGTCTTGTAGTTTGAGGATGCGCTGCTGCACTCGATAGTCGAAACTTTTAACCGGGTATTGCCCGCCGTCGCCCGGACTACCCGGAGGCATCCCTGACAATAGCTGCATAACCTCGGCTACCTGCCGTACCGGATAAATATGGAACTTGCCCCGGCTCACGGCCGTGCGTACATTCTCATGCAGCATCAAATGTACCTGGTTGGTGGCGGGAATGATTACCCCTTGCTCGCCGGACAATCCGCGATTTGCGCAAACCTCGAAAAAGCCCTCGATCTTTTCGTTTACGCCTCCGATTGCCTGTATTTCCCCGAGCTGATTGATCGATCCGGTCACCGCCAGCGACTGACTAAGCGGGATCTCGCCGAGCGCGGAGAGCAGCACGCACAATTCAGCGGCCGATGCGCTATCCCCATCCACCATGCCGTAGGATTGTTCAAAAGCGAGGGTTGCCGCAAGCGGCAGGGGTTGATTTGCGGCATAGTGGTTGGCCAGAAAAGACGATAGGATCATCACTCCTTTAGAATGGATCTCACCCCCGAGTTTAGCCTCGCGCTCGATGTCCACTACACCGCTGTTTCCGAGCCTTGCGGTAGCGGTTATGCGTGACGCCTGACCGAAACGAAATCCCCCGGTCTGTAAAACCGAAAGTGCATTGACCTGCGCTACTAGGCTGCCGTCGGTATCGATCATTTTAATGCCACGCAGAACTTGCTCCTGCATCAGTTCGCGGTAGCGGTCCTGCCGATAATCCTGCCGCGCAATCGCCTGCTCGATATCTTTCAGGCCGATGGTTTTGCGCCGCTCCTTACCGGCCCAGTAGTTCGCCTCGCTCAGCAGGTCGCGCATGTCGCCATGATGCAGCGACAGCTTTTCGGCATCGTCGGCGACGCGTGAAGCCTGCTCGATAATCCGCCCGACGGCGGCCTTATCCAGTGGGCGAAGCTCGCTATTCTGTTGCGACGCGGCAATCATACGCGCATAGCTCTGGATATTATCCGCATCGCGCGGCGCGGTGCGCGCAAAATCGGCAGATACCTTAAACAGCTGACCGAATTCCTGGTCCAGCGCCTGTAACAGATAATACAGTCTCGGTTCCCCGGTCAGAATCACCTTGACATCGAGAGGTATCGACTCGGGTTCCAGCGATACCGTGTTGGCCAGGCTAAGCATTTGCTCGAGAGATTGAATCTTGATTTCGCGTGACATGAGCGCGCGCTTAAGTCCTTCCCAGGCAAATCCATGGGTCAGCAACTTATGCGCATCCAGGATCAGGTAACCGCCGTTCGCACGATGCAGCGCTCCCGGTTTGATCAGCGTGAAGTCGGTTATCAGGGTACCCATTTGCGACACATACTCGATCCGACCGATCAGGTTCTGGTAAGTCGGATTGTCTTCGGCAACGATGGGCGCTCCCGCCGTGCCGGTGCTATCGACGATGACGTTGATGCTATAGGCATGAAATTGCGCCACGCGGCTGGCGATATTGTCGGTTTCGCTGGTCTGCTCCGAAGGCAGAAAGGCGTCGACATCCTTGATCGCATTTAGCTGCACCGCCTGCAGATACTCCATAACCTCGGGCTGATCGCGATAACTGTTTTCCATCCAGGCAATCAATTGCTCGACCGTGTGCTGGGTTATTTCCTGGTTCAAGGCCTTGATTCGCTGATGATGTTCGCGCTGCACTAACGGCAGGTCTCGAATGATTTCCTGCAACCGCAACTGTAGTTCGGCAATCAGCTTTTCAATACGCAGTTTTTCAGCCTCGGACAGCTTGGCGAACTCTTGCGGATCCAGAGGCCGTCCATCGACCATGGGTCCCATGGTGTAGCCGCCAGGGGTGCGTAAAATGACGATGCCTTGTTGCTCCGCATCCTGATCCAGTCTACGAAATGCCTGATCCTGGCGGTTTTGTAACTCTTCTTCGATTTCCTGGCGGCGAATACGATATTCTTCGCTCTGAAACGACGACGGCAGCGAAGTCAACAGGTCTTCGACCAACGATTCCATATCGAGGCGCAATTTCTTCCCCATGCCCGCCGGCAGTTTGAGCAGTCTTGGCTTTTGCGGATTGGTAAAATTGTTTACGTAGCACCAGTCCGATTGAGAATCGATTGCCTGTGCGTGCCGGGAAAGTACCTGATGCACCAATTCCTGTTTGCCAATACCGGGATCACCGATCACGAACAGGTTAAATCCCGGTTGCTCGATATCGACACCGAATTCTATGGCTTGCAGCGCTCGATCCTGACCCAGCGGTTGATCGAGCGGCTCGAGTTCAGCCGTAGTCGCGAAATCAAATTGCTTGAGATCGCAACTCTGGTAAAGCGATTGAGCGTTTAACGCTTTGATTTTCCTGCCAGCCATACGAGTATTTTCTCTCAATACCTCCCTGCCGATACCGATCCAAATCAATTGCGTCGTTAAATTCCGAAATTTTTAGATAGTTCGAAGCACCCAACACTCAGGAGACCAAAGCCACAACTGCGTCGCAGTATTCACGCCGGACAGCAGTGTGCTTTCGCCGGACTGACAAAAGTAAGGCCCTGCAAAAATGGGGTTTTGGGGATTGATTCGGAGAATCCGGCCTCCGACATCTCGTAGAGATTATCGGGGACCTCCCATGGCGAGCTTACATCGGACCGTCTCGAGATCCCCGAAGACCTCGCCGTCGCGAGCGCTAGGCGTATTTTTGCCGCGAAGGCGTGAGCGTACGTCCGTACGCGATCGTCTCGCCGGAAAAAGCAACGCCGCAATCGCGGTGCGCAGCAGGCGAGACTACATCATGCCGCCCATGCCGCCCATTCCGCCGCCCATCCCACCCATATCGGGCATAGCGGGAGCAGCTTCCTTGGGCGCGTCTGCAACCATGGCTTCGGTGGTGATCAACAGACCAGCCACGGAAGACGCGTTTTGCAGCGCCGAACGAGTAACCTTGGTCGGATCCAGGATACCCATTGCGATCATGTCGCCATATTCGCCGGTGGCAGCATTGTAACCGTAGTTACCATCGCCTTCTTCGACAATGTTGGTAACAACAGATGCTTCGTCACCCGCGTTGTTAACGATCTGCCGAATCGGCTCTTCCAGCGCACGGCGTGCGATATCAATACCGATGTTTTGATCGTGGTTGTCGCCTTTGAGTTCGGCAATTGCGGCACGCGCACGAATCAGCGCAACACCGCCGCCGGCGACAACGCCTTCTTCAACCGCGGCACGGGTTGAATGCAGCGCATCTTCGACCCGAGCCTTTTTCTCTTTCATTTCGATTTCAGTGGCCGCGCCAACCTTGATTACGGCAACACCACCGGCCAGCTTGGCGAGGCGCTCCTGCATCTTTTCGGTATCGTAGTCTGAAGTCGACTCGGCGATCTGGGCTTTGATCTGAGTGATGCGAGCCTGAATATCCTCGACTGAACCGGAACCATCGACGATCGTGGTGTTTTCCTTGGTGATCGAAACCTTCTTGGCTGAACCCAGGTCTTCCATGGTCACTTTTTCAAGACTCAGGCCGACTTCTTCGGAAATCACCTGACCACCGGTTAGTACTGCAATGTCCTGCAACATGGCTTTACGACGATCGCCGAAACCAGGCGCCTTGACCGCGCAGACCTTGACGATGCCGCGCATGCTGTTAACCACCAGGGTTGCCAGCGCTTCGCCTTCGATGTCTTCGGCGATGATCAGCAGCGGCTTGCTGGCCTTGGCGACCGATTCCAGAATCGGCAGCAATTCGCGGATATTGGAGATTTTCTTGTCGAACAACAGAATCATCGGCTCTTCGAGTTCGGCCGCCATGGTGGATTGCTCGTTGACGAAGTAAGGCGACAGGTAGCCGCGGTCGAACTGCATACCTTCGACCACGTCGAGTTCGTTATCGAATGAAGAACCTTCTTCGACGGTGATAACGCCTTCCTTGCCAACTTTTTCCATCGCCTCGGCGATGATGTTTCCGACACTCTCGTCGGCGTTGGCCGAGATGGTGCCGACCTGGGCAATCGCAGTGGTATCTTCACAAGGGGTGGAGATGGACTGCAGGTGCTCAACCGCGGCGCCGGCCGCCTTGTCGATACCGCGCTTCAGATCCATCGGGTTCATGCCCGCGGCAACCGCCTTCATGCCTTCGCGCACGATGGCCTGTGCCAACACGGTGGCAGTGGTAGTGCCGTCACCGGCCACGTCGGAAGTCTGCGATGAAACTTCCTTGACCATTTGCGCGCCCATGTTTTCGAACTTGTCTTCGAGTTCGATTTCCTTGGCGACCGATACACCGTCTTTGGTCATGGTCGGTGCGCCGAAGCTCTTGTCCAGAACCACGTTGCGGCCCTTGGGACCCAGTGTAACCTTGACGGCATTCGCCAGGATGTTTACGCCTTTGACCATGCGCGTACGCGCATCGTCACCAAATAATACGTCTTTTGCACTCATTTGAGTTTAACCTCTCGATAATCCGATTTATTCAACAACAGCGATGATGTCATCTTCGCGCATGATCAACAGTTCTTCACCGTCGACCTTGATTTCAGTGCCGGAATATTTGCCGAAGTAAACGGTGTCACCGACCTTGACTTCCAGGGCACGCACATCACCGGAATCGGTTACCTTACCGTTCCCGGTCGCAAGGATTTCACCCATGCTAGGTTTTTCAGTTGCGGAATCAGGAATTACGATACCACCGGCAGTGGTCCGCTCTTCTTCCTTACGCCTGACGATTACTCGATCATGCAAGGGACGAATATTCATTATTGCTACGCTCCGTAGTTATGTTTTCAAGTTTGCCACCCGCCAGGGGGCCGATCTAATAAGCCGAGAACCAGCACTCTCCTATCGAGAGTGCTTAGCACTCGAATCTTGAGCGTGCTAATAATATTCAGCCGTTTTAGGTAGTCAAGCTAATTGGGGGAATTTTTAGGTGATTCAAGCAAGATCCCGGAAAAAATGACCGATTTTGCCTCGGGTCGTCGAAATTATTCGTCCTTCCGATACTTGACGCCGTCGATTATGTCGTGGTCTTGAGGCCGGCGGCTATGCACGCGGACCGATGCCGAGGTCACCAGGCGGGATGCGAGCGCACTCACCAACCAGATTCGCGTAGGTGGGAACAACAGAAAAAAGCCGACCGCGTCGGTGAAAAATCCGGGTGTCAGTAACAGGGCGCCGGCAACCACCAGCCCCATGCCCTCGAGTATTTCACGCGCCGGTAATTCGTTATGCCGCATTTTTTGCTGCGCCCGGTTCAAGGTCGACAAGCCTTGCCGCCTAAGCAATGCAACGCCGATTACGGCGGTGAGCACCACCAGGAATATGGTCCAGCCCGCGCCAATCACCTGGCCTACCTGGATCAACAGGTAAATTTCGACCAGTGGAACGACCAAAAAAAGAAAGGCTAGCAGTGGAAACATGGGCTTAACAAACGCTTAACTCAAAATAAACTAAAATATCGGGGTATTACTTCAGTGGTAATGCTATTCGTGTTATATGTGGCTAGCATATCACTTTATCAATCGCGCCCTCGGAATTACTTATGCCGAACCACTACCTGGTGATTACATCATGGCCCGATCTCGATGGGGCCAGGCAACAGGCGCAGGCCTGGCTGCAAAAAAAACTGGCCGCGAGTGTAAACATTTTGCCGCAAATGGACTCTATATACCGTTGGAAGGGTGAAATAAGGCATGGTCGAGAACACAATGAAATAAGGCATGGTCGAGAACACAAGATGTTTATCAAAACCAGCGCCGCCCGGATCGCTGCGCTTGAACGCGAGATCCGCACCGCCCATCCCTACGCCGTAGCCGAGATATTGCATTTTGAGATAGACTCTGGCGACTCCGATTATCTGGACTGGATAACGCAATCGACGCAATGAAGATTTGTAAAAATATCACCGCTTTAGTCCTGCTTTTGCTGCTCACGGGCAGCCCGGCATTACAGGCTCAGGAAGAAGAATTGCTGCCGCCCGAAGAGGCATTTGCGCTGATCGCCCGCATGCAGGGCGACACGCTGATCGCCGAGTATAAAATTGCGCCGGGGTATTATATGTACCGCGAGCGCTTCGATTTCCAGATCGAATCCAGCGACGCGCCGGCGGCATTCGATGTCGCGCTAATCCCGGACGGCAAAATCAAGAACGACGAATTCTTCGGCGAAGTCGAAACCTATAGGCATGCGGTTGCGATCAAGCTGCCATTGCGCTACCAAGGCGCCGCCGCCTCCCGCCTTCAGGTCAAGGCGGTCAGCCAGGGCTGCGCCGACATCGGAGTTTGTTATCCACCGCTGAAGCAGTCACTGACGGTCGATGTCGCCTCGAACGCGAATATCCTGCCCACGGCCTGGGTCGCGCCCAGCGAACCGGACACCAATCAGAATAGCGACGTCGCCGCGCTGCAGGCGCTGCTGGACCAGGTATCGGATAAGCTCGAAAACAAACAGGCTTCGCAATCGGCGATCGGCGGCGGAGGGGATTCCGATCCGTTGGCGGCGCTACAGGCGCTGGGTGAAGATATCGGGCTCGGCGCCGACGACGAAATTCTCCATCCGGACCAAGCTTTTATTCTGTCTGCCCGGCTCGACGCCAACAATATCATCCAGAGCAATATTCTACTGGCAGAAAACATTTACCTGTATCGTGAAAAGATCCAGATCGCGGTGGTGGATGGCGCAGGCCATAGTCTCGGCGCGATTTCGTTGCCCAGGGGCAAAAAGAAAGTCGACGAGTTTCTCGGCCCCACCGAAGTCTTTTATGATCAGGTCAACGTTTCGATACCGATTGTTTCGACGGCGGGCGCCAGCGGCAGGTTCGCACTTTCCTACCAGTACCAGGGTTGCGTCGAGGATCGTATTTGCTACCCACCGGTAACCAAGTATCTGGACGTCAATGCCAGCGAGGGGTTGATCCAAGTCGTCGATCAACTCGGTGGCGGCAATGGCAGTCCGAAGTCGACGACATTCGACGCCGGACCGGCCGACACTGCCACGGCGCCGATTTCGGAACAGGATCAATTTGCCCAATTGCTCAAAGACGAAAGCCTGCTGCTGATCGTGGGCTTGTTTTTCCTCGCCGGCATTGGGCTCACCTTTACCCCCTGTGTATTCCCTATGATTCCGATCCTGTCCAGCATTATCGCCGGCCAGGGTTCTAGCATAACGCCCCGCAAAGCATTCCTGCTATCGCTGGTTTACGTTCTTGCAATGGCGGTTACCTATGCCACCGCGGGCGCCATCGTCGGATACTACGGCGCCGAGTTCAATATTCAGATCTGGTTTCAGGACCCGATTATTCTGAGCGGCTTTGCCGCGGTATTCGTTTTGTTGTCGCTGTCGATGTTCGGTTTCTACGAACTGCAGATGCCGAACGCGATTCAGTCGCGCCTGACCGCGATCAGCAATAGCCAACAGGGGGGTACCTTGATCGGCGTCGGGTTGATGGGATTTTTCTCCGCCATTATCGTCGGCCCCTGCATTACCGCGCCGCTGGTCGGCGCGCTGATCTTCATATCGCAAACCCAGGACTGGCTGCTGGGCGGTCTGGCGCTGTTTGCACTCGGCCTCGGTATGGGTGTGCCGTTATTGTTGATCGGAACCTCGGCGGGCAAAATACTGCCGCGCGCCGGCGCCTGGATGGATTCGGTCAAGGCCGTGTTCGGTGTGGTCTTGCTCGGGGTTGCAATCTGGCTGCTGGAACGCATCTTGCCGGTCGGCATCACCATGGCCCTGATCGCGGCCTTGCTAATCGCGTCGGCGATTTACCTGGGCGCGCTCGATTCGCTGAGCGAGGCGGCATCGGGCTGGCGACGATTCTCCAAGTCGCTGGGACTACTGGTTCTAGTTTACGGCATTGCCTTCCTGATCGGTGCGGCCGCTGGCAGCAAAGACTTAATCCAGCCGCTGCGCGGGCTTAGCGCTGGGGTTGGTGGGTCTGCTGCCGGCGAGCGGCACCTGGCTTTTCGTCAGATCAAAGGGCGCGAAGGCTTGCAGCTGGCGCTGAACGATTCGGTGCGCCAAGGTCGTGAAAGCATGCTCGATTTTTACGCCGACTGGTGTATCTCCTGTAAGGAAATGGAAAAATACGCCTTCACCCACCCCGGGGTTTTGGCGGCGCTCGAACAGGTAACGGCACTACAGGCCGATGTAACCGACAACGACCGCATCGACACCGAATTAATGACTTTCTTGGGAATTTACGGTCCTCCGGCGATTCTTTTCTTCGACAGCGAAGGCCGCGAAATTCGTAATCGCCGCGTGGTCGGTGAAATGTCGGGCGAACAATTCGCAGCGCACGTAACCGCGACCTTCCAGTGAATCGCAACAGCCTGTTACTGATTGCGGTGGCGCTAGTCTCGGCGCTGGGCGGCGCAGGGCTGTATGAGCTGCTGCAAACCCGGGCGGTTAGTGCCACCGCGGCCACAGGCCAGGCGCCGCTCGAGCTGCAAGCGATTCCCTTGACCGATCTCGACCAGACCGAAACCGTTTTTAACGACTGGAAGGGTAACATTCTGGTCGTGAACTTCTGGGCTCCCTGGTGTGCGCCCTGCCGTCGTGAAATCCCAAGTCTGATCGCGCTACACGACGATTATGCGGGACAAGGGGTGCGCGTACTCGGCATCGCTTTCGACAATGAACCCCAAGTACGCCAGTTCGCTGCCGAATACGCGATCGACTACCCGCTGTTTCTAACCAAAAACCGCAGCGCGATGTACAACGCCGCACTCGGAAATCCCAGCGGCAGCCTGCCCTATACCGCGATCCTGGACCGCGAGCTGCAGATCGTGTTTCAACACAATGGCGAAGTATCGCAGGCTCAGTTAAGCGCAGCACTGGAAAAACTGCTCTAGCCGTGAAGAATCGATTGCATTAAGATAGTTTGTCGATAACTTCGGCAAACTGGCCGATATCTGACTAAAACTGGACTCTATTTTCCCGATATGTGAGAATCCGCGCATATTCACCCCAAGGATTGTAAAAAATCTCCGATGCCTAACATTTTGGTTATCCATGGTCCTAATCTGAACCTTCTAGGCAAGCGCGAGCCGGAGATTTACGGCTCCGATACCCTGGCCGCCATCAACCAGAACTTGAACAATATGGCGCAGAAAAACAACGTCAATCTGCAAACCTTTCAATCCAATAATGAAGGCGAAATTGTCAGCCGCATTCAGCAGGCCGGGGTCGATCAAATCGACTTCATCATTATCAATCCGGCGGCTTACACCCATACCAGCGTCGCGATTCGGGATGCCTTTTTGGCAACTCGAATCGAGTTTATCGAAGCCCACCTGTCTAATGTTTTTGCGCGCGAAGAGTTTAGAATGCATTCCTACTTATCCGACCTCGCGGTCGGGGTAATCAGCGGTTTCGGAAAAAACAGTTATTTACTGGCGTTCGAAGCCGCAGTGATTTATTGCAAACAATCCGCACAATAGAGAATCGAATAAATGGATATCCGCAAGATTAAAAAACTGATTGAACTGCTCGAGGAATCGGGCATTGCAGAACTCGAGATAAAAGAAGGCGAAGAATCGGTGAGAATTAGCCGCCAGGCTTCCGCATTCGTACAAACCGTCGCGCCGGCCGCAACTCACATCGCCGCACCGCCGGCAGGCGCTGTGCCGGCCCCGGCGACGGAATCGCCCCCGGTCGAATCCGGGCACCAGGTCAAATCGCCCATGGTCGGTACTTTTTATGCCGCGGCCTCCCCGACATCGGGGCCTTTTGTGGCCCAGGGTCAGCAGGTTAGCGCCGGTGACACGCTCTGCATCATCGAAGCGATGAAAATGATGAACCAGATCGAAGCCGACAAGGCCGGTACGGTACGCTCCATCCTGGTCGAAAACGGCAGCCCGGTCGAATTCGACCAGGTGCTGTTTATTATCGAGTAGGTCTGGGAGACCCAACATGCTCGAAAAAATCCTGATAGCTAACCGCGGCGAGATCGCGTTGAGAATTCTGCGCGCCTGCCGCGAGTTAGACATCAAGACGGTGGCGGTCCATTCGACCGCGGATCGTGATCTCAAACATGTCAGGCTGGCCGACGAATCGGTATGTGTCGGCCCGGCCTCTTCGCTGGAAAGTTACCTGAATATTCCCGCCATCATTTGCGCAGCTGAATTGACCAACGCCGACGGCATCCATCCGGGTTACGGTTTTCTGTCGGAAAACGCCGAGTTCGCCGAACAGGTGGAATCGAGTGGCTTCAAATTTATCGGGCCCAGCGCCGCCGCCATTCGCACCATGGGTGATAAGGTGGCGGCGATCCAGGCGATGAAGGCCGCTGGCGTACCCACCGTGCCCGGTTCGGACGGTCCGCTGGATGACGACAAGGATCGAAATATCGAACTGGGCCGCAGAATCGGCTATCCGGTCATCATCAAGGCCTCCGGCGGCGGCGGCGGGCGCGGCATGCGCGTAGTGCACGCCGAAGGCAGCCTGCTGAACTCGATCCAGTTAACCAAATCGGAGGCCGCGGCAGCGTTTAACAACGATACCGTGTACATGGAGAAATTCCTCGGCGCGCCGCGTCATATCGAAATCCAGGTACTGTCGGATTCCCACGGCAACGCCATCCACCTGGGCGAGCGCGATTGCTCGATGCAGCGACGCCATCAAAAGGTGGTCGAAGAAGCGCCGGCTCCGGGCATTACCGAGCAGCAACGCACCGAGATCGGCACGCGCTGTGCCGAAGCCTGCGTCAAGATGGGCTACGAGGGTGCGGGCACCTTCGAATTTCTGTACGAAAACGGCGAGTTTTATTTCATCGAAATGAACACCCGGGTCCAGGTAGAACACCCGGTGACCGAGATGATAACCTGGGTCGATATCATCAAGGAGCAAATATCCATCGCTTCGGGCAATCGATTACGTTTCAAGCAAACGGATATCCAGATCCAGGGACACGCGATCGAGTGCCGGATCAACGCCGAGGACTCGAGAACCTTCCTGCCTTCACCCGGCAAGATCACGCTCTACCACTCACCCGGCGGCCCTGGAGTACGCATGGATTCGCATATCTATAACGGTTATACCGTCCCGCCCTACTACGATTCGATGATCGGCAAATTGATTACCTACGGCAGCACACGCGAATCCGCGATCGCGCGTATGAATGGCGCCTTATCCGAAATTGTCATCGAGGGTATAAAAACCAATATCGATTTGCAAAAAGATATCATCAGCGACGGCAACTTCGCCGCGGGTGGCACCGACATTCACTACCTTGAAAAGAAACTCGGGATCGATTAGGCGACAACAAACACGCCGGCGATACGATTTAAAATATCCGGGTATTAATCTGGAGACAATTCGCGTAAACCGATCATGCGTCAGCGTTCAATCCAAACGCAGCTGAACGAATCGCCTGGTGCATCCCTGCGACTCGTGCCTGCGCGGCCGTGCCGGAGCGCACCCCAAGCCGCTCCCGGCGAACTTGCCAGAAATTATCCGATATGCCTTATGCCCCTGAGTGTCGCTGCCCCGATGCAAGATGCAGGCTAAGGCATGACATGGTGGCAGTTCAGCCTGAATTGCCAGGCTTGCGAGCTCGAACAGGTCGAACAGCTGCTGCAAAAATACGGTGCGCTAAGCCTGTCGATCGGCGATGCCGGGGATGAGCCCATCTACGAACCCCTGCCCGGCAGCACACCGGTTTGGCAAGAATCGATTGTGAGCGCGATTTTCGGCACCGACACTGACCCCGAGACACTTTACCAGCAGATTAGCGCGGCACTACCGGGCCATCTGGCCGGGAGTCTGCGCCGGCAGCGCCTGCAGGATCAGGATTGGGAACAGGCATACAAACAACACTTTCAACCCATCCAATGCGCGCCGGGCCTGTGGATCGTACCCAGTTGGTCGCAACCACCCGATCCTGAGGCGATCATCATCCAACTCGATCCCGGGCTCGCTTTCGGCACCGGTAGTCATCCCACCACCGCTCTGTGCCTGGGCTGGCTGGCAATCCATAAACCCGCTGGTATAACAGTCATCGATTTCGGCTGCGGTTCCGGAATCCTGGCGATCGCGGCACTCAAACTGGGCGCCGCTCGGGTTAGCGCGGTCGATATCGATGCGCAGGCGCTCAGCGCCTGTCGCGCCAATGTCCAGGCCAACGCCATCGAGACCGACCGAATACAAATTTCGTCACCCGCGGCCATGGCAAACGATCCGGTCGATTTGCTGCTTGCCAATATTCTGGCTGGACCCTTGATCGAACTGACGCCGGAATTTGCCGGTCGGGTGCGATCAGGCGGACAAATATTACTTTCCGGGATACTCAAATCACAGCTTAAAGATATACAATTGGCCTATCGGCCTTACTTCAGGCTGGATCCGGCGACCAGCCGCGATGACTGGGTATGTATTAGCGGTAAACGCATCTGACCTCGGACAATGTATAAAAGAACCCCTCTCGGCGAAATTATGGAAACCACATGCAGCCAGTGCAGCAGTAGATTCCGCCTGACCAAAAAACATTTAAAACAGGCCCACGGCAAGGTTCGATGCGGGGAATGCGGTTGTATTTTCAATGCGCTGCAAGGATTGAAAAACTACGAGGGCGGGTTACCGCCGAATTACCGCGCGCAACCGAAGGCCGATATCGCCACCGACGAAACCGGGTCCGCAACCGACTCCGAATCGGCGCAACAACGGCCCGCGTTGAGCCTGCATGAGGCGATGTATGGCAACGAGCGCCGCTCTTTTTTCACGCTGGGCCCGCTGGGTTGGTTTATCGGAATTCTGATACTGGGCGCGGTCGGCATTGCCCAGGCAATCTATTACCAGCGTTACCAACTGATTGAAAACCCGCGCTATCAGCAACAAGTCATTAACCTTTGCGAAGTGCTGCCCTGCGCTGCAACCGCTTTCGCCAGCACCGAGCAGCTCAGATTGCTGGAGCGCAATGTATTCACCCATCCGGTAGCCAGAGATGCGTTAATGGTAACCGGTTCTTTTACCAACCAGGCGCCGTTTGCACAAAAATTACCCGATATGTTGATCAGCCTGTTCGACGTACAGGGCAAGCTGATTGCGAATCGATTATTTACGCCGGCGCAATATATGCTGGACGACAAAAGCCGCGGCGTCATCAAACCCGAGGCAATTGTCCAGTTTCGCCTCGAGGTGGTCGACCCGGGCACCGATGCCCTGACTTATGAGTTCGAATTTTTTTAGGCCGCGCCAAAAAATAACTTGACCTGATAATGGCATCGAATATAAATGCTATCCGCGCCAACCCAGTCGCGGTATATTGCGCCGCTAGCGGCCTGGCGCCGACCCATTCAAACAAGGATCGAAACGAAAACCGACTATGAAACTCCAGTACCAACTTAGCCGGTTTCTGCCGTTTCTACGCTGGGGCAGAAACATGTCGCGCGACAGCCTGCGCGCCGATGTCATCGCCGGCCTTACCGGTGCAGCGATCGTACTGCCGCAAGGCGTCGCTTTTGCGGCAATCGCCGGCATGCCGCCCGAGTACGGGCTCTACACCAGCATGGTGCCGGCGGTTATCGCGGCCCTGTTCGGCTCCTCATGGCACCTGGTCTCGGGTCCGACCACCGCGGCATCGGTCATCATGTTTGCCTCACTCAGCGACATCGCGGTGCCGGGTAGCGAGCAATACGTGGCGATGGCGATTACCCTGGCCTTTATGGTCGGCGTGCTGCAACTGGTCATGGGCGTGGTGCGCCTCGGCGCACTGGCGAATTTCATTTCGCATTCGGTCGTGGTCGGCTTTACCGCCGGGGCGGCTTGCCTGATCGCGGCCAAACAGGCGGAAGAGTTCCTCGGCATCGTCATACCCGACGGCGCGCATCTTATTGCGACCGTCGACTTTTTGTGGGTTAACTGGAACGAACTGCATCCCCTGGTCTCGCTGGTAGCCATAGTTACGCTGCTTACCGGAATGATTACACAACGCTATCTCGGCGGGATGAGCATGATCGCAGCGTTGTTTGTTGGCAGTTGCGCCGCCGCGCTGATCAACTTCGCCGTCGGCGAGGAAACTTCCGGCATCCGCATGATCGGTGCCTTGCCCCAGCAATTGCCGCCCTTGTCGATGCCGCAGTTTTCGCTCGAGATCTTCAGTCAGCTCTCGCCGCTGGCGCTGGCGATGACGTTGTTCGCCCTGACCGAAGCGGTATCCATCGCGCGCTCCATATCGCTTAAATCCGGGCAGCCGATCTCGGGTAACCAAGAGTTCATCGGCCAGGGTCTGTCCAACATATTCGGTAGTTTCTTTTCGTCTTACGTGGCGACCGGTTCGTTCAACCGCAGCGGCGCCAATTACGACGCCGGCGCACGCACCCCGCTGGCGGCGGCGCTCGCCGCTATCTTGCTGGTCGCCCTGGTGTTGCTGGTGGCGCCGTTAACATCCTATCTGCCTAAGGCGGCGGTCGCCGGCCTGCTGTTTCTGGTGGCGTGGCGGCTGATCAATTTCAGCCAGATTCGAAAAATCCTACGCGCCGACTACAACGAAGCCGTGATTCTCGCAATCGTCTTTTTCGGCACCGTCTTTTTCTCGATCGAGTTTGCCATTCTCGCCGGCGTTATCCTGTCCTTGACAATTTTTTTGCGTAAGACCTCGCGACCGAGGCTTTCGCCGCGGGTCCCCGATCAGACTTCGAAAACCCGCAAATTTATCTACGGCCAGTTTCTGCCGGAATGCCCCCAGCTCAAGATATTACGCCTCGATGATTCGCTGTATTTCGGCTCGGTGTCCTATGTCGGCGAACTGTTGCGTCGTTACCGCGAGCACTATCCCGAACAGAAATACCTGCTGCTGCTTACCAAGGGCATCAGCCAGGTAGATGTCGCCGGGGCCGAATTGCTGGTCGCCGAAGCCAGGGATCGCCGAAAGATGGGGGGCGACCTGTACATATACCGTCTCAGGAATTCCGCCGCCAAGGTGTTCGATCGCGGCGGTTATGCCGCGGAAATCGGCGAAGCCAATATATTCGACGGCAAACTCGACGCAATATCTTCCATCTTCCGCCGCATCGACAAGAATATTTGCGCCCATTGCGAAAAGCGCATCTTTCTCGAATGCGAGACGATCGATAAGATAGAGCCCGATCCCGAACCAAAGACATAAATAAAATGTCATTCGTCATAGGTCCCTATCGTTTCGACAATCGCCTCGCCCTGGCGCCGATGGCCGGCGTTACCGATCGGCCGTTTCGCCAATTGTGCCGGCAGCTGGGGGCCGGGATGACGGTATCGGAAATGATTACCAGCCACCCCGACCTGCGCAGCAGCCGCAAGACGCGGTTGCGGATGGATCATTGCGGCGAACCAGGCCCTATCATCGTGCAGATCGCGGGCGGCATCCCCGCAATGATGGCGGACGCCGCCGTTTACAACGTTTCGCAAGGCGCTCAAATTATCGATATCAATATGGGTTGCCCGGCCAAGAAAGTCTGCAGAGTCGACGCCGGATCGGCATTACTGAAGGATAGCAAACTGGTGAAGTCGATTCTGCAAGCCGTGGTGGCAGCGGTTTCGGTGCCGGTAAAACTGAAGATTCGCACCGGCTGGTCGCGTCGGCAGCGTAACGCCCTAGACATCGCGCGCATCGCCGAAGATTGCGGCATCGCTGCTTTAACCGTTCACGGTCGTACCCGCGAAGACAAATACCAGGGGACCGCCGAGTACGAAACCATCAGGCAGGTCAAGGAAATTACCCAGATTCCGATTATTGCCAATGGCGACATCGATTCGGCGAAAAAAGCAAAAATGGTCATGGACTTCACGGCTGCGGATGCTATTATGGTCGGCCGTATCGCGCAGCAACGCCCGTGGATTTTCAGCCGGATCGAGCACTATCTGGACACTGGAAAGGAACTTGAAGAACCCGGGGCCGAACTAAAACAAGCTTGGCTTTTAGACCATTTGATAAATTTGCATGCGTTCTACGGGGAGCATCAAGGGGTACGGATTGCGCGTAAGCATATTAACTGGCAACTTGGCCGGGATAGTAATTATGGCATCGTCAAGCCCGCGCTAATGCAGGCACAAACAGCGACCCAACAGCTGCAGAACCCAACAGCTGCAGACGATAAGAGCTTACTTCGAGAGCCGCTACCTGGAGAGCTATGGCAGGGCCTCATGACGAGTGCCCGGGCGCAACTGGTTAGTGAGTGTGGCTAAAAAGAAAAATACAAGTCTTTTACAGCAATCGGTAGAACAGGCGATACGCAAGTATCTTGACGACCTCGACGGCGAATTGCCTTGCAATCTTTTCGATACGGTTATTTCTGAAATCGAACAGCCGATGCTGCAAACCGTGCTTCGCCACTGCGATAACAACCAGTCCAAAACCGCATCTTGCCTCGGCATCAATCGCGGCACCCTGCGCAAGAAACTTAAGCAATATCATATCGAACCTTAATACGATATATATTGTCGCCGGGTTAATAGAAGCAGACCGATCGGTTATAATTCGGCCTTAAACATCATCCCAACGGACTTCTTATGCCCCAGGCAATTCGCCGCGCGCTGATCAGCGTCTCAGATAAAACCGGCATCGTCGAACTGGCGCAAGCCCTCATCCACCAGGGGGTCGAACTACTGTCCACCGGCGGCACCGCAAAACTAATCGCCGAACAGGGTATCGCAGTTACCGAAATCTCCGATTACACCGGCTTTCCCGAAATGATGGCGGGGCGCGTCAAGACCCTGCATCCCAAGGTTCATGGCGGTATTCTCGGGCGGCGCGGTATCGACGAAGCGGTGATGCAGGAGCACGATATCGCACCCATCGATCTGGTCATCATCAATCTTTACCCGTTCCAGCAAACCGTGGCCAATCCCGACTGCAGCTTGGAAGATGCGGTCGAGAACATCGATATCGGCGGCCCGGCAATGGTGCGCGCCGCAGCTAAAAATCACGCCAGCGTCGCCATTGTTGTAGATCCCTCCGACTACGCGCTGCTGTTGCAGGAATTAGAGAGCCAAGGCGGGGTCGGCGACGCCACCCGGTTTTCCCTGGCAATTAAGGCATACGAGCACACCGCGCAATACGACGGCGCCATTGCCAATTACTTCGGGCGACTGGTACAACCGGCCGAGGATCAGGCGTTCCCGCGCACCCTAAACCTGCAATTCCGCCATAGCCAAACCATGCGCTACGGGGAAAACCCCCACCAGGCGGCTGCTTTTTATAGCACCACCGACAACACCGAGACCAGTGTCGCCGGCGCCGATCAACTTCAAGGCAAGGCGTTATCGTTCAACAACATAGCCGACACCGACGCCGCGCTGGAATGTGTCAAGCAGTTCGAGGCGCCCTGTTGTGTCATTATCAAGCATGCCAACCCCTGCGGCGTTGCGATTGCGGACAACATCCATGACGCCTATCAGCGCGCCTTCAGCACCGATCCGGAATCGGCCTTCGGCGGCATTATCGCGTTCAACCGAGTGCTCGATGCGGACACCGCAAAGGCGATTATCGAACGCCAGTTTGTCGAAGTAATCATTGCACCCGCGGTCGCAGAAGATGCCTTAGACGCACTCGCCGCCAAAGAGAATCTGCGCTTGTTGTGCTGCGGGCAATGGCAGCAGTCCGGATCCCGCCTGGATTACAAACACGTCAACGGCGGCTTGCTGGTTCAGGATGCGGACCAGGCGCTCTATCGAGGCTTTAAGGTGGTAAGCGATGTCCAACCCGACGAGCAGCAGATGCAGGATATGGTTTTTGCTTGGCAGGTCGCTAAATTCGTCAAGTCGAACGCCATTATTTATGCCCGCGACAATATGACTATCGGCGTCGGTGCGGGGCAGATGTCGCGCATCAACAGCGCACGCATCGCCGCCATCAAGGCCGAGCACGCCAACCTGCAGGTGGCGGGTTCGGTGATGGCTTCGGACGCCTTTTTCCCGTTTCGCGACGGCATCGATGCCGCCAACCAGGTCGGTATCAGCGCGGTAATCCAACCGGGAGGATCGATGCGTGACGAGGAAGTAATCGCCGCGGCCAACGAACATGGCATGGCGATGGTATTCACCGGCATGCGGCATTTTCGACATTAGTGACCCGCGAGCCGATAAAATGAAAGTGTTAATCGTTGGCGGCGGCGGACGAGAGCATGCGCTGGCGTGGAAGTCTCGACAGTCGTCGCTGGTGGAGCGGGTTTTTGTCGCTCCGGGCAACGCCGGGACCGAACTCGAGGCTGGCATCGAAAACGTCGCCATCGGCGCCGAGGATGTCGAGGCTTTGCTCGAGTTCGCCAACGACAACCGCATCGATCTGACCATCGTCGGCCCCGAGGCGCCCCTGGTCGCCGGCATTGTCGATCGCTTCGAACAATCCGGACTGACCATTTTCGGCCCCAGCGCCAAGGCCGCTCAGCTCGAGGGCTCTAAAACCTTTACCAAGGACTTTCTCGCGCGTCACCAAATTCCGAGCGCATCCTACCAAAGCTTTACCGATATCGACGCGGCCTGCGATTATGTCGAACGCGTCGGAACGCCAATCGTTGTCAAGGCCGATGGCCTGGCCGCGGGCAAGGGGGTTGTCATCGCCCAATCCCAGGCCGAGGCGGCAGCTGCGATCACCGATATGCTGGCCGAAAATCGCTTCGGCGCAGCCGGACACAGGGTCGTGATAGAAGAATTTCTGCAAGGCGAGGAAGCCAGTTACATTTGTGTCGTCGACGGCGAACAGGTCTTGCCCATGGCGAGTTCGCAAGATCACAAAGCACGCGATAACGGCGACCTCGGTCCCAACACGGGCGGCATGGGCGCCTATTCCCCTGCGCCCGTGCTGAGCGCGGAAATCGAATCCCGCGTAATACAAGACATCATTCTGCCCACGGTTCGCGGGATGCGGGCCGAAGGCAATCGCTACCGTGGATTTTTATACGCCGGCCTGATGATCGCCAACGACGGAAGCGTCAGGGTGCTCGAATACAATTGCCGCTTCGGCGACCCTGAAACCCAGCCGATCATGATGCGCCTGCAATCCGATCTGGTCGAACTCTGTCTCGCCGCCTGTCAGGGAGAACTCGCCGGCAAATCGATGCAATGGGACCCGCGCGCCAGTCTCGGGGTAGTGCTGGCTGCCGCGGGTTATCCGGACGGCTATGCCAAGGGCGAACCGATCGCCAACATCCCACCGGAATCCGCCACCGGTAAAGTTTTTCATGCCGGTACCCGACGCGATGCTAACGGAGCCATCCGGTCGAACGGCGGGCGCGTACTGTGCGCCGTGGGCCTCGGGGGAAATATCGAGGCCGCGCAACACCAGGCATATGCGCTGGTTAAGGAAATCGACTGGGAATCGGCTTATTTTCGCACCGATATCGGATTCAAAGCACTCTAACTTATATGCGGATCATCAAGTGATTTATGAGCTTGATTGTGTAAAGTATTGAGGTTTCTAAAAAAAATTCACGTCCCTGTGAAATCGACACAACCACTACAT
>Ga0126326_1000211_pt1 | contig 24787 bp, 23 predicted proteins | sample InaspJWI67metaG_FD_94485 | JGI IMG/M metagenome (GOLD analysis project Ga0126326, IMG submission 94485) | Marine gutless worms symbiont microbial communities from Oahu, Hawaii - Inanidrilus sp. 1 OAHU.JWI-67 metaG | ecosystem: Host-associated > Annelida > Digestive system > Unclassified | place... | reverse complement strand
TATCCTGGTTCATGGGTGGTGTATCCTTTCCTTTTTAGTGTGGCCGGTTGACTGCTGCTAACAATCTACCGGTGGATACACCGCCTTTTCCTTTAAACACAACTTTTAAATATAACTCATGCCAGCTGCGGTGCGGGTGGTGTAATTGTTGAAATCCCGCAGGGGATCCAGGCAGACAGATCAAGGCCCACGACAGTGGGATGCTGACCCAACACGAACATGGCCTCCAGCACGTCTGAGGGTTTCAGTCCCTCGTAAAAGGGGACGGGGTTGTTATTTTGCTTTACTCCATTTTCATGTAGCAGTTTAGTTGATTTTGATGACTTCAACTGAAATATAGGCACGAGTCCTTAAAGGAGCAGGCTGAGAAAATATACCAGGTCTTGCGTGGCCACTATGCTTACTATGGACTATCTGGTAATCTTAAATCACTAAATAATAAATTTAACGTGAAATGACCATTACGGGTGTCTTCGATACAGTTCAAAGTGGAAAAAATTATCCTTTGCCATAATTGTTATTTGCCTGAATGAGTTATTTCGTTATTTAATGACGTTCTGGTGCTCCCCCAAGTTGCGACTCACAAAATATTTCCGTCGGATTATCGGGCTGCTTTGAATAAATTTCACCGCCCCCCTTGACATGGCCACCGAGCTGTGTTACCCATATGATCATATAGCGCTCATATGAGCGATCACGTAAATCACCACTTCTGCAGTAATCGGCATATAATCGCTGCGGATGCCCGAAAACTGATTATCGCAAACCCGTTTCATCATGGCGAGTCAAAGTCTCATCACCAAGGTTTGTAACCTCTTTTACAAAGAAGGACTGGCCAAAACCGAAATCGAAAAAAGACTTCATATCTCCCGCTTCAGGGTGGCCAGACTGCTCAAAAAAGCGCAGGAAACCGGGATCGTCAAAATCGAGATCCATGAGCCCAAGCACGATCTGAGCGATATTGAAAGAACCCTCGAAAAAACAACCGGCCTGCAAAATGTGATCCTGGTTAAAAATGACGGCGAACCAACGCCGCAACTCAAGAAAAAGGCGGGCCAGGCGGCTGCAGATTATCTTGTAGAAGTCATCAGGAATCATGATGTTCTGGGCATCGGCTGGGGCACAACCACATATGAACTGGTGCATGCCCTTTCCCAGTCGATCGGCAAGAACCTCTCGGTAGTGCAGGTGAGCGGCGGCAACACCAAGCTGGAAACGGGAATCGACAGCCAGGCACTCACGATGCAGCTGGCGCAGAAATTCGGCGCAGCTCCTCATCTCCTGCACGCACCGGCGATTGTGGATCGGCCTGATACACGCCGAATGCTTTTGCAGGAAAGCTCCCTTAAAGATGTTTTTCGACTTTACAAAAAAATTCGTCTTCTCGTTGCGGGCATCGGTGCTTTGCTGCCGGATCGCTTAGTCGGCAGCTGGGCCAATGATCCCGCTGAAATGAAAGCCTTGCGCCGGCACGGCGCGGTGGCCGAGCTGCTTTCTTACTGCTTCGACCTGAAGGGTAAACTCTGTCCTTCTCGTGGCCGGGAGCGAACCATTGCAATACCCCTTGAAGACATCCAGCGCGTTCCCTGCTGCATCGGTCTGGCGGTAGGCAGCGAAAAAGCAGAGGCCGTATTGGGGGTGATTCGGTCGGGCCACATCAACACGCTCATTACAGATACGTCGACAGGCAGGGCGATTTTAAACCTGTTAAACAACCCAACCAAATAAAAGGAGGCAAAAAATGAAGGAAGAAAAAATTAATGAAACACCCAAATCGGTGGAAAATCAGGATTCCGGTATGAATCGACGTGAATTCATCAAGACTGCCGGGCTGGCTACCGGCGTCGGGGTTGCCGCGGTCATGGGCGCCCCGGCCTTCGTGCGGGCCGCCAGCACGAAAAGCGGCCCGATCAAATTAGGCCTTCTGGAGGATCGCTCCGGCAACTTTGCCTTGTTTGGAATTCCGAAACACCACGGCACCCTGCTGGCGGCCCAAGAGATCAACGATGGATACACACTGGCCGGCGGACCGACCGGACCCGGCGGCATCGGGGCGATGGGTCAGGCGGCTGCAAAGCCACCCGTGGTGAACGCCAAAGAAGGTATCACGGACAAAGGCGGTCAATTGCAGGATGCCGGTGTTGTGTTTAATGATAGCGATGAGATCCTGGTATCTTCAGGGGAAAAAGGTCTCCTCGGGCGCGAATTGAAAGTCCTGGATCCCGATCCGCAGTCGGACAATCGGCGTTTTCAATCTCTGGCCAACCGTCTGATCCTGGATGAAGAAGTCGATGTTATTATGGCGGGCTTTGCCAGTGCCGAGCGCGAAGCGATTCGTCCGATCATGGATAAAAACAAGCAGGTCTATTTCTATAACAACCAGTATGAGGGTGGCGTCGCCGACAAGTATACTTTCTGCACCGGCGCCGTAGCCGAACAGCAAATCATCCCGGCGATGGAATATTGCGTGGCCAATTTCGGACCGCGGTTTTATATCCTGGCGGCCGATTACAATTTCGGTCAGCTGAGTGCCATGTGGTCCCGCGCCTTTGCTCCCGTCATCGGCGCCGAGGTGGTTGGTGAGGAGTTCATTCCGCTGAGCGTCTCCCAATTCAGCTCCACCATCGCCCGGGTTCAGAAAGCCAAACCCGACTGGTTGATGATGTACATCACCGGGGAAAACCATTCCAACTACTATCCCCAGGCCAACGCGGCGGGCGTAAAATTTCCGATGGGCTCAAGCATCAATATGGCCCAAGGTTACGAGCACATCCGATTCAGCGCCCCGGCGCTTTCCGGCATGCATGTGGCGGTCAATTACATGGAGGAAATTCCGACGAAACGCAACCAGGCTTTCGTACAGCGCTGGCGCAAAATGTTTCCGACCGAGCCTTACATATCGCAACAGGCCCAGAATGCCTACATCGCCACCCATCTGTACGCCAAGGCTGCGCGGGTTGCGGGCACTGCCGAACAACCTCAGGTGATTGAAGCACTGGAGTCAGGCATCGGTATGGAAGCGCCGGAAGGATGGGTCTTCATGGACCCGGCCACCCACCATTTGAACCACTACATCCGAATTGCCAGCTGCGACGATGACCACAACCTATCATTCGTCAAGGAGTGGACTTCCATCGAACCCTGGTGGACCCGGCGGCTGGGGACCAATTTGGTCAGGAATCCGGAGTACAAGCAGTACACCCCAGCCGAGGATCCATACTTTAAAAAGTATCTCAAAGGGTAAATCCGTAGATTCCCGGAGCGCCGCCGTTCAGTGCGGCGCTCCGACGCTTTGCTAAGTGAGTTAGCCATGACTACCGGTTTCTTCGTCAATCTTCTTTACCAGTACGCAGACAACGTCGCCTTTTTGCTGCTGGCTGCACTGGGTTTGATTATCATTCTGGGCGTTTTGGATATCATCAATCTGGCCCACGGCGAGATGATCATGATGGGGGCCTACGTGACATCGATTACGTATCACCAGGGCCTGCCTTTGCCCGCTTGTTTCGGGCTGAGTGTCCTGGCAGTGGGGTTTTTCGGATTTTTGATCGAACGTCTGGTTATTCGGCGGTTTGCGCGCGACAAGCTGGGGGCGATGGTCGCCACCTGGGGCATCAGCCTCATGCTAAGCCAGGGCGTGCTGATCATCTTCGGCCCTTCGATGCCGCCCGTGCCCCTGCCTCAATGGAAAATGGCTTTCGGCGGCTATTCTTACTCCGGTTACCGCCTGTTTCTATTCGGCATGGCACTTGCAGCCGCATTTTCCTTGTGGCTCTATTTTTACAAAGTTCGTATCGGAGTGTTCACCCGGGCAACCATGCAAAATGCCATGATGGCCGGCGGACTGGGGATCAACACCGAGCGCATCGGATCGCTGACATTTGCCATCGGGGCCGGTCTAGCGGGGTTGACCGGGGCTCTGTATGCGCCGACCACCACCATCGTCCCCCTGATGGGCACGACGTTTACCGCCATGGCCTTCATCACGGTCGTTGTGGGCGGCGGCGCCAACCCGATTCTGGGTGCGTTGGGCAGCAGTTCGTTTTTGGCTTTGATTGTCACCCCGCTTTCCAGCACCCTTGGTACTTTCGTCGGCCGCATTGGTCTTCTCCTGGCGGCTCTGGTCATCATCCGTTTCCTGCCGACCGGCTTTTCAGGCTTTTTGAGGGATCTGCGGCGCCGCAAAGCCAACGGCCAGCCTGCTGAAGATTTGCCATGAAGAATTTTTTGCGTTTGCTCAACGGACCCAATACCGTCGGCAATTCCGTAACGGCCTGGATTCTGTTTGTGCTGGTTCTGGCCGGATTTTTGGTCTATCCGCTATTTGGTTCCAGATTCATTGCCTCCAATCTAACGTTTTTCGCCTTGTATCTTCCCGTGGCCGTAGGGTTGAGCCTGCTGTGGGGGTATATGGGAATCCTGAGTTTTGGCCAGATGGCGTTTTTTGGCATCAGCGGCTATGTTTACGGCATACTGAGCATCAACCTGCAGACCGTCGCCGGCGGTACACTCATCGGCCTGGCGGCTGGCCTGGCGACGACCGCGCTGGTGGCGGCCTTTTTCGGCTACTTTGTATTCTACGGCCAGGTCAGTCAGTGGATCATACCGGTGTTGACCCTGGTTTTAACCCTCGTGATGGAAACTTTCATGGCCCAGACCGCCGGTTACCAGTGGAAGGTAGGGCAAGCGTTGCTGGGCGGGTATAACGGCATGACCAACATCCCCTCCTTGCAGGTGGGCCCGCTGGAGTTTGCCGGCGGCACTTCGGCGCTTTACTATCTGGTCTTCATCGGATGCACCCTGGTCTACTTGAGTCTGCGAATTCTGGTCAATTCCAAGTGGGGCAGCATCATCGTCGCGGTTCGAGAAGACACCCCGCGAACCCGCATGGTGGGACACAATGTCAACCTCATTCAAGTGCTGGTGTTCGTGCTGGCGGTGACGCTGGCAGGTCTAAGCGGTATCTTTTACGTATCCTGGGGCAACTACATTGATCCTTCGACCATGGGGCTGATCGCCGCAACCCTGCCGGTGGTCTGGGTGTGTGTCGGCGGACGCCAAAGTTTGCTGGTCGTGGTGACCTCCACCCTGCTGCTGGGTTATCTGGCCGATCTGCTCTCTGTTTACGGCGGTCAGTATGCTTTTCTAGTCAACGGTGCGCTTCTGCTGGGGGTGATGGTTTTCTTTCCCCAGGGCATTTTTCTGACATTCGCCCGACGTCTTCAGGCCCGCAGGGATGGCCTGCGCCGGACGCGCGTCACCACGCCCGAACCGGCCCCGGGCACAACGCATGACCTCATCCCGACACCCAGCCCGGCTTTGGCCGGCAATTCACAATCCCGCCTCATCCTGGAAGCCAGAGAGGTGTCCAAATCCTTCGGCGGGGTCCAAGCCGTAACGAATCTAAATTTTCAAATGCAACACGGTGAACTGCGATCACTGATCGGACCCAATGGGGCTGGTAAATCGACGTTTTTCAATCTGCTGGCCGGTCTTTATCCGATTGACGCCTGCCAGATTATCTTCAACGGAGAATCCATCACCCAATTGGCCCCCTATCGGCGAGTGCGTCGCGGAATCTGTCTGAAATTTCAGACCACCAGGACTTATCAGAACCTCACGGTTTCTGAAAATTTACAGATACCTTACCGCGATCCTACCCGCAATACGAATCCCGGCGGTCTGCTTCTCTGGGCCTTGGACACTTTCGAGCTTACCCACTACATGGATGCGCGGGTGAAAAACCTCACGCACGGCCATCAGCAATGGTTGGAAATTTGCCTGGCTTTGGCCACGGAACCGGAGCTGTTGCTGCTCGATGAACCCACCACTGGCATGACACCGGAGGAGACCTCCCGCACCGCCGAGTTTGTCAAGGCGCTGAATGCCACCGGCATGTCCGTTCTGGTCGTCGAGCACGACATGTCTTTTGTGCGCCAGATCGACAGTCACATCACGATATTGCATCAGGGCAGGATGTTTACCGAGGGCTGCATCGAGGAAATTGAAGCCAACCAGGAAGTTCGTCAAATTTATCTTGGAGACGAAGGATGAGAGAAAAGATTCTCCAGGTATCGTCGCTGCATGCCGGTTACGGCAGCGGTGATGTTCTGCAAAATGTGAACCTGGAAATTCACAGCGGGGAGATCGTTGCCACGATCGGTCGCAATGGTGTCGGCAAAAGCACCCTGATGAAAACCGTCATGGGATTGCTGCCCGTTCGCTCCGGCGATATTTACTACCGGGGCCAGCAGATCAACCACCGCCCGTCCCGCTGGCGGGCCCACCAGGGAATCGGCTTTGTACCCCAGGGGCGGGAGATTTTTCCGGAGTTGAGCGTCGCCGAAAACCTAATGGTCGGCGAGCAGATCGGCTCGAGTCGCAGCCAGCGAAAACTGCGCTACGACCTCGTGTATGAATACTTTCCGATCCTCAAAACGCGGCGTGAGCAGCGCGGGGGAACCCTTAGCGGCGGACAGCAACAAATGCTGGCCCTAGGGCTCGCCCTGGTCGGCAACCCGGAATTGCTTCTGTTGGATGAGCCGTCGGTCGGCATTCAACCTTCGATCATTCAGCAAATCGGCAAATCGCTGCTCAAACTGAATCGCGAAGAAGACTTGACGATTTTTCTCGTGGAGCAAAACATCGCTTTAATCGAAACCGTGGCGCAAAGAGCTTACAGTATGGACAAAGGAAGGATTGTCGTAGAGTTTGATAAAGCTCAAATCGGCAATCGTGATTCCCTGGCCAAATATCTGGCAATGTAACCAAACAGTGAGTGCGCCTCCGGCGGAGCGGAAGGCCTCAGAACGTCCCCTTGAAGGGGGCCAGGACAACTTGGCATCAATAATAAATCCGAAACCCGAATTGCGAAACAAATTCGAATGACATAAATCCCATTGACAGAAACTTAAAACCACCGGTCGAACTTTTCCGGGTCCACCGCTTGAAGCGGTGGGTTTAGATCAATACAAAAAGTGCCGACGGTGCAGCGCAGGAAGGGTCGAACAAAATGACAACCCATCATCTATCCGAAAAAGTGCAGGGTGAGTACCACTACAGTATCGGACCGTACAGTCAACCGGTGCTGACCGTTGCCCCTGGTGACGAAATAGTGGTGGAAACATTGGATGCCTTCGGCGGCAAGGTTATCGACGAAACCACCAAGCCCAGCGAAGTTCTGGAATTTCCGAATGTCAACCCGGTCAACGGACCCATCAGCGTCAACGGCGCCCAAAAGGGGGACACCTTGGCGGTGCGCATTGTCGAAATCAAACCACGCGGTCCTCAGCCCCGGGGCACCACCTGCCTGATTCCCTTTTTTGGAGGGCTGACCGGGACCCAAAAAAGCCCGACCTTGCAGGAGCCCTTGCCTGAACTGGTGCGCAAAGTCGCGGTCAGTCAAGACGGGATCGTTTGGAATGACCGCCTGCGATTTCCCTATCGCCCGTTTATCGGCACAATCGGGACGGCACCCGAACTGGACTCCATCAACTCGCTGACTCCCGACAATCATGGCGGCAACATGGATCTGCCGGATGTGAGTCCGGGCAACACGCTTTACCTGCCGGTCCGTGCGGCGGGAGCGCGGCTGTTTCTGGGCGACTGCCATGCCACGCAGGGAGACGGGGAATTGTGCGGGGTGGCCATTGAGTTTCCCACCGAAACACACATTCAGGTGGACCTGTTGGCCAACCGTACCATTGCCTGGCCGCGCATCGAAAACCCCGACTGGATAATGAGCGTCGGCAGCAGCCGGCCGATGGAAGATGCCGCGCGGATTGCCTTTCGCGATCTGATCGGCTGGATGGAAGATGATTTCGGTTTTGACCGCTTCGAGGCTTATTTTATTCTCACGCAGGTGGCCAGGGTCCGGGTGGGCAACATGGTTGATCCGAATTATACCGTCGGGGTTGCGATCGAGAAAAAATATCTGAATGCTCGGTAGAGCGCTCCCGAATTTTAATTTTGTGTGATGTTATTGCGGAGTCAACAGAATAGTAGGCGATACGAGGAGCTGAATCGAATGAATACGCGTTTCTATGCGGAAATCCTTGAGCAATGGTGTCCTCCTGGAACAGGCGATGAGGCCCGCTTGGTCTGTGCTTTCCGCAAAGTGCGAGATATTCCCTATGGATCGAAAGGTGAACGCGAACCTGAGATTATTGTGCGCAACAATTTGGGATCGTGCTCGGGCAAACATATTCTGCTGCACCATCTTTTCGAACATCTTGGCCTGAAAAGCAAAATCATGACCTGCTTTCATTATTTTGACCTGGCGCTGCCGGCCGACAACGACTATCCTCAAAGACTGCGGGAGATCATCGATAACCACCACGTGATCGATTTTCATCATTTCATCAAGCTGAAAATCAATACAAAATGGCTGGATGTCGATGCCACCTGGGACCGTCCCCTGAGTGCTTACGGGTTTCCCGTTAATCTCGACTGGAAGGGGCAAGGCAACACAACCGTGGCCGTCCATCCCATTAAGTTTCACCCGCAAACGTCGGATATTATCAGTTTGAAAAAAAGTCTGCTTGACGGGCTTTCTCCTGCGGAGCGCCAAATCAGGGCCGAATTTCTCCAGCTTTTAACCGATTGGTTTCGGGATATCCGGTCTTGAGGTCGCTTGCGGACGGCTGCAGCAGGCAACGAGACGCAACAGGAGTGAGCAAATGATATCAATTGACTATTTGGCGGGCATTGATGCCGGAACGACAGGCACCACCGTCATGTTGGTGGATCTCAACGGCAATCTGAAGGGCAGCGCCTATCGTGAGTATCCTTGTATCTATCCCCACCCCGGATGGGTAGAACAGGACATTGAACTAGTATGGCGCATGGTTTGCGAAGCCGGCCGGGAAGTCATTGACCGCACAGGAGTGGATCCGCATCGCATCCGATCGATCGGCATATCCAGCCAGCGGGGCACGTTTGTCTGCGTGGATAAGACCTCAACGCCACTGCACAACTCGATCGTCTGGAACGACACCCGCGCAACCGCCCAGGCCGAAGCGCTTTCCCAAACGATCGGCCCGCTGCGCTTCCAGACAATTACCGGTATGCCGATTTCAGCCCTGTGGGCCGCGGCTAAAATCATGTGGCTGGCCCAGGAAAATCCCAGGCTGATGGAAAGCTGTCATAAAATCGTCAATGGACAGGAGTTTCTACTCAACCGTCTGGGGGCGGAAACCCTTTATTCGGATCCCTCCTCTCTGACATTAAACGGCATGATGGATATCGACAAGCTTGACTGGAGCGAAGATATCATCGAGGCCATCGGCCTGACGATCGACAAATTTCCCCCCATAACGACCCCCGCCCGTCAAGAGGGGGTGGTATCCGACGAAGCGGCCGCACTGACCGGCTTTGCCGCCGGAACCCCCATCTGTCGCGGCGGCGGTGACCAGCAATGTGCCGCCATTGGTGCCGGGGTTATTCGCGAGGGCATGGCTGAAATCACGGTGGGAACGGCCGCTATGATGGTCGCCCATATCGATCAGCGGCGCCGGGACCCGGATCAAATTGCCTACATCGGCGGGCATGCCTTCCCTCATAAATGGGATATGGAAGGAGGCGCTTTTGCCACCGGTGCCTGCCTGCGCTGGTGGCGCGATGTCTTTGGCCAACCCGAAAAGCTCGCCGGGCAACAACTGAATATCGATGTCTTTGACCTGTTGACCCTTGAAGCCTCAAAGGCGCCTGCCGGCAGCAAAGGTCTCCTGTTCTTTCCATTTATGAACGGGCAGGTCACGCCGACTTACGACAACACGGCCCGGGGTGGATCGCTCGGATTGACGCTGGCCCACGATCGCCCGGCCATGATTCGGGCGGTCTTGGAGGGCACGGGATACGAATTGCGGATGGTTGTCGAAGCCTTGGAAAAGGTTATCGGCAGGCCGTTCGACACCCTGCGGCTCACCGGCGGCGGTGCCAAATCCACCCTGTGGATGCAAATTCAAGCCGACATTTACGGCAAACGGATTGAAACTCTGGACAATTCAGAATGCACCACCTTCGGCGCCGCCATTCTGGGCGGCGCGGGGGCCGGGGTTTTCGGCAGTATCGAAGAGGCCGTCGCAACCCTAGTCAGGACCGGGCTTTCGATCGAACCCGATCCCACCCGCCATGAACTCTACAATGAGCTTTACGGTATTTTTCGCGACGCGTTTAACGTCCTTCGGGAAAAACGCATTTACACCCGCCTGGCGAAAATTCAAGATCGGTTTTAGGGACAAAATTCCAGACCGTATAAAGTGAGTAAGGACATCGTGCAGAAAGTGCTTCATGTAGAAGTGCATTTGCGAGAATTAATTCCTATGCCAAGATTAGCCAGAGTAGATACCCCCGGGTCATTGCATAATGTCAATTCTGCCGGCCATCAATTCTCAATGCTGCTTTCCGATGCGGTCACTGGTCAGCGGCCTATTTTTAATGAACGCGTCATCCCGGTTCATATTTTTAACCGCGACGCTGTATATGTTTCCCTGGCATTAACGAAGGCTGCCCCGCTGCTGGAAATAGACAGCTTATTTGGAACCAGCGGTTAAACACGTGATACTTGTATGATAAACCCTATCATCGGGCGCTCCAATGAACCGTGCAATAAATGAAAAAAGCGAACTCAAAAAAGTCATCTTGACTTTTGATGATGGGCCTCATCCTCAATGGACACCTAAAATTTTGGATCTGCTTCATGATTATGATGTAAATGCAGTATTTTTTCCCCTAGGCAAGAACTCGCAATTTCACCCTTCAATAATGCAAAAAATTTTAAACCATGGCCATGTTATCGGTAATCATACTTGGTCACATCGGATGATTCTCTCTGGCGGTTCTAATTTGTTGGAAAAAGAAGTTTTGCGTTTTCATACCCATGTTTTTGAACACTTCGGCTATGCCATAAGATTGTTTCGACCACCATGGGGTGTGCTTTTTCGCAAGCATGCATCAAGTCTGACGGAGCGGTTTTCCTATAAGATCCTATTATGGGACATTGATTCGATGGATTGGGCTTTTCCTTGGGCTAGAAACTTAAATACCCGGCTATTGACCTCGGCGGTAAACAAACCGATCCTGCTCATGCATGATGGGATCAGTTACAGCCCTACGCGTTCACGTTCTCATACCATTAAAATGTTGGAACAGATTCTGAAAAAAAAAGGCCAATCACTTGACTTCGAGTTGCCGCTAATCTCGTAATCGGTTAAATTTATGGAAGTGGGGACATCCTGCAGAAAGTGCTTTGCATACAAGTACATTTGTGAGAATTCATGCCTATACCTACTCTTAATTACGTGCATCATAGAGGGCATGTTGTAAAGGCTGCCAGTCTACAAATCTAATAGGAACAGGCCATTCAAAAATGAAAATCGTGATGCGACATGGACACAAACTGGATCTGCTTTGGCCGCCCGAACCACAACCACCGGAACGGCGGTTTTTTTCGGATTGGATTGTCCGTTCCTAATCATTTACCATATTTGGATTCGGTTTATGACCAGCCTTGCGCTCAGACAGCTGGGAAACCGGCTCGAGCGAGAAATGTCCTTTACGACACAGCCGAATTGGTTTAAACACATAAGTCCTCACATGCGCCACTGTTTGCCATTCAAAATACAATCCGTTTTGATTACGGGTTGATGACGTTCGGCAATTTCTGATAAAATATAACTCTTGGCCACACAGACAGACCGCCGGTCGCATCCGGTTTGGCGCGTCCGGCTACCACAGCATCTAACAAGGCAAAAAAAGAGCAAACCGATACGATCATGGCCCTTCAAGGAAGTATAGACGAGCAGTACCTGAGCAGCATATTCCAGATGCTGCGCACTGACAGGAAGACCGGCTTGTTCCGTGCATACAATGGACGGGATGAAATCAAGATTTACTTTTCTGAGGGTGATGTCATTTACGCAACCGGTTCAAACAAAAATTTCCTTCTGGGGCAGCTGTTGTTGCAGGAAAAGCTCATTTCCGCAGAACAGCTCAATACATACCTGGAAGAAGCCGAAACCAAAAAGGAGCCATTTGGGAAGTTTCTGGTGGAAAACGATCTTCTTTCTGCTGACAATCTAATCAGAATATTGCACAAGCAGACCGAAGCACTGATCCTGCAGTTATTTTTCTGGGATAAGGGGCATTTTGAATATCGGGATGTCCAGATAAATATAAAAGGCAAAGTGCCCGCCAAGATCAACATCATGAAAATCATACTGGAAGCCACCCGTAAAATCGATGAACTGGGTGTATTGAAAAAGCACCTTCCCGATGATGATGTCATCTTGCAGGTTTCCAAATGGATCGATAAAAAGAAGGAATTCAAACTGTCCACGGATGAACTTCAGGTGCTAACTTTAGTGGACGGTCGAACGCCTCTGGGTCAGTTGGTGAAGTCTAACGTCGATGGTCCGCTGGCGGTGTTTGACCATTTCAGCATTTACAAGCACATTCTGTCATTGATCTCTGCCGGCCTAGTCGAACCGATATCGAGCCCGGGGCTGCGGATTGCACAAATCGACCGGACGATCCTGATAACGTTTTACAATGATATCCTGCAGGTCTTGCAACGCCGTCTGGAAACTGAAATCGGCCGTCAGACCGAACAGTTGTTTGCCGATTGCAAAAAACACCTTTCAGCCCAGGCCGTCAACCTGCTGGAAAATTATAACCCCAGCGCTCCGGCGGCAACCAACATTCAGTTCATTTTTGAGGCGCTGAAGGCTGTCGAAGAGAGTGACGGCGGAGCGGTCCTGTTGAATGATCAATTTAACAGCTATATCAGCCATATACTGAGAGCCATACCGGACCTTCTGGGGACCCAAATTTACTCGGCGCTGGTCGCTGAAATCGATAATATTCTTGAGCAAGTCACCCCCCGAAATGATCCTACCAACGACATGGACCCGATCATCGAGTCCCTTAAGGAAGTGATCAACCGCACGACCCGCAGACTGACGGAGCGCTGAATACGGTTAGAAGTGGTTTCAAAACCCCATTTAAGGCACGATGGTCCGCGGATCACATGCCGCTTCATGGCAGGGCCGCAGGGGCCTCTCCCCCCGTGCCTCTGCGCACCTATCATTGAATATGCACCGCTTATTCATCGGCAGGCACTCGGATCTGATCTGAGGTTTTGAAACCACTTCTAGTGTTGCGTCCCAGTTGTAAGTTTAATAAACATTTCAGAACATCGTATTTTACCCCTCATTGCGTCATTCCGGCGAAGGCCGGAATCCAGGCGACTTTATACTGGACTCCGGCCTTCGCCGGAGTGACCATTATATCATAACTTATCTCCGTGACATTACACTAGTCTGAAACGTGACATTCAGCGGCCCGCAACTCGGGTTCCGCCGTATGCTAAAAACGAAAGAGCGGTAGTGCGCAAGATCGTCTGGAGGGTGTATATAACGTTTTCGGAAAAGAAGATCGACAGCAGCAGCGTATAATCCGCCACAAACAAAAGAACTGCCGTAACAAGAATCAGGTTGATCACATCCCCAATTTTGCCACCGGAATACTTTTTGCGCGCTTTGTTGAATGCGATAAGAATTAGAATGTAAATAAAAAGCGTGAGGACAAGAACAATGGAGCGTGTCGTCATGATTTTCCCCTGTTTCTTACTATAAATAACCGGCAAGGTGGTTTTTTTAGTGATTTTTGTATGACGCCATTCGAACCTGTCATCGGCCGCTTGGCATCAACCTTTAGCTTTTTCTGGGATCACACCGTTCTTTTTCGGCCGGATGGAGGTTTGGAGACCTGCATGACCTGGGGCGGCTGACCAATGGCGGCTGAGTTTTACGCAATCAGCCGTGAACCGGAATGCTTTAGTGAGGACGATCGATAGCAAACAAATTAAAGGTCAAATTATAATCCTTTAATGCACTGAATATGGGAGCATCGCATACTTGCCCAAACAAATCGGGCGACTCCAAAGAGTCGCCCGAAGTTATGGGTGTCTAAATCCTGTCGGATTTGAAACGACCAGACAAACATGGTCATTTAAGGCGTGCACTCAAATTCCAAACCACTGCCGGCCATCCCATCAAAAGCCAGCCATTTATCAGGCCGGCATCGTCCTTCTTGCCACTGCCTTGTCGTTTGCCACAGTCCTCGGGCCCATTCATGTCTTCATTTAAGTACGAAACATGAAATTTGGACATGTCCGCCGCGGCACCACTGATGGTTACTTCAACGTCGTTGCCAAGACCGGCAACGTCAATGACGACGCTGCCGGCAATCGGTTTTACGATTCCATTGGCCGGTTTCCCGAAATTGACGAAGATGAGGAACCATTGCATCTCCTCGTTAACGATTATCAGACCTTTTTGTAGAGCCTTGGGGGGTCGGGGAGTTTTTCAATCTTCGCCCCGGAATTGTGCTAAGGGTTCCCAAAAAGACCTTTGGGGAGGAGCTCCCCGACCCTTCAAATACTTAAGAAGTAAAAAAGAATCTGAGACTTTCGGACCAGCGGATAAATATAAATGCATTTATTTGTAAACATCGCCTCGGGGACCAATGTGATCCACGTAGACAACATCCCCCTTTTCATCGAACCAATAGATGATACGAAGCTTTCCTGCCCGTATTCGATGGTAGCCGCCCCATTCGCCGGCCATGTGCTTAATACTCGGATGGTCTAAATGAACGACTCGAACTCGTGAAATATCCGGGCTAGGGTGTCCTGATGCCCCGGCGGTCGGAAGAGATTGCCGATGCGATTCTGTTCCTGGTGCGTCAGTCGCCCAGAGCCCCTACGCTGGAGCTGAGTATTCGGACGTCATCAATGTGAACCTTTATTTACGGATTTTGCGAGCAAATCAGACGATTTTCCGGGTAATTTTCCCAAAGTCTTCTTTCAACTTGGGATACAATCCGCTGAATATCTCAAACAGATCGTTGTAACGGTCGCAATGTTCCGGGTTGGGATGCGTGGCATTACCATATTCGATGATCTGTTTGCAGGCGTCCTCGGCGTTGGTGAATAGGCCGCAGCCGATGCCGGCCAGTATCGCGGCGCCGACACCCGCCTGTTCCTGAATGTTGGCGGTCACGACTTCCCGGCCGAAGACGTCTGCCTGGATTTGACGCCAGAGCGGACTTTTAGCGCCGCCGCCGGACGCGATGACGCGATCGATTTGGATGTCCAGCTCCCGGAAGATTTTGAAGGAATCCCGCAGTGCATAGGTCACACCCTCTAAGATGGCACGCACCAGATGACCCCGGCCATGACGCAAGGTCAGCCCTAAATACGCGCCTCGGGCAGAAGGATCCATATGCGGGGTTCGCTCACCGATCAGGTAGGGTAAAAACAGCAGTCCTTCTGAACCGACAGGCACTTTTTCGGCCTCAGCGGACAATTGTTCGTATGAGACAAGGCCGATATTGTCCCGAAACCATTTCAGTGAGAGACCGGCACAAAGCATTGCACCCATCACATACCACATGTCGCCCTGCACGTGGCAGAAGGTGTGGCTACGCATTTTGGGATCATACCGTGGCTTTTTGATCGGCGTAAACAGTTGGCCGCCGGTTCCTATGGTTGCAAGCACCAGGCCTTCTCTAACCACACCGTTTCCCAGTGCGGCAACCGGCTGATCGGCTCCCCCTGCAACCACCGGCGTGCCGGCAGCAAGGCCCGTCTCTGCGGCAGCGGCGGAACCGACCTGCCCGACGATATCCGCAGAGGTATATACTTTGGGTAGTAGTTCTCCGGGTATACCCAGAAGATTCAACAACTCATCGGACCAGCAGCAGTGTTTGACATCAAAAAGCAGTGTGCCGGCGGCATCGGAGGCATCGGTGGCGATGCCGCCACAGATCCTGTAGCGAACATAGTCTTTAGGGAGCATTACTTTGTAGAGTGTATCAAAGATCCCGGGCTCGTGCGTTTTGATCCACATCAGTGAAGCGACCATAAATCCCGGAGCAACCGGGTTTGCTGTCAACTCAGCCAGACGATCCCGGCCAATTTCGTCATAGATTTCCCGACACTGGCGGGCGCTGCGTTGATCGGCCCAGATGATCGCCGGTCTGATCAAAGTTTGATTTTGATCCAGAAAAACGGTACCGTGCATTTGGCCTGAAAAACCGATTCCCGCAATGTCCCCGGAATCGATGCCCGCGTTCGCCAATACCCTGCGAATGGTTACCACAGTCGATCGCCACCAGATAAGCGGATCTTGCTCTGCCCAGCCGGGTTGCGGTGTATCAATCGCGTATTCGCGGAGCACGGAAGCCACGATATCGCCGGAGGGTTTCATCAGCACACTTTTGGTACCGGAAGTGCCGACATCTATGCCAAGTAGGTAGGACATAAAATGGCTTTACAGTCATTCGGATCGTGGAAACGATATTCATGTCGTCGTGATACGTCAAAATATGGCAAAAAGGCAATGGCGTGTCAACCATCGGGTCATTGGGTGTGTATCAAAATTGTTGGTTCTCGCAATACCGCATTCCATTATGTGCCGCGGATCAAGATTTTTCTTGACAAAAATCAGTCGCTATCGTTAGGTATCCAGTGTATCTCATCTACAAGAGTCAGACTCATTTATCTCCGGTAAATTGAAATGTAGCAGCAAACGCATATTATCAGGATTTCTGCCTGAATCTTTGTTGTAGAAACCAACAGCAAGGCTTCGGAATTTCTTCCCAAGACGATTTTACTGCAGGACCAATTGTAAAAAATTCTCAACTGCTTCGATATTAAATCAGCAAATGATGCCAAATCATGTCTTTTGTTCCATGGTCCGATGAATTGGAATAATGCATCTCAATCTTTCACCATAACTCATTAATGAAAGGAGGTTCATTATGAAGCGTGCTTATTTATTGTTTACCATCGTGCTGCTGGGCATCTTTTTTATCGGTGCCACCACGTATGCCGATGTGACGGTCACCTCGGCCGGCGGTGATGTGATTACCTTCACCGATGAAGAAATCGGCAGCATTGCTGCCGGAGGTAAGCAGCCATTTAAAGGCAAAGAAGTCACCATCACCGTCAACACCGGTGGTCCCAAGGGTGGAATTTCCGGACCGTTGTTTGAGTGGCGTGACGCCTGGGAAAAATTGACCGGTGCAAAATTGAACATCGTTGAAATCCCGATTGCAGAGCAATTTCAAAAGGTGATGATCGATCTGCAAACCGGTGCCGGAAACTACGACGCCTGTATGCCGGCCGCATCGTGGTACGGCGACCTGGTTACGGGAGGATTCGCGTATTCCCCGGACGAATTTTACACTGATCCTCGCTTTCCGAAGTGGCATCGCGAATATCTGCCTGCGTCTCTGGTCAATTTGCATACCTGGCAGGGAAAATGGTACGGCGTTCCCAACGACAGTGACGGTCAGGTCATGTATTACCGTAAAGATATTTTGACCGATCCGGATTGGCAAAAGGCGTTCAAAGCCGAACTGGGCTATGACCTGCCGGTACCGCCGGTAACCTGGGATCAGATCTATGATATCGCGAATTTCTTCAATAACAAAGACTGGGATCGCGATGGAAAGGTCGAAAAAGATTCCGGTATTGCGCTGCATTTCCAGGTGCATAACCAGGGAATGTATCACTTTGTTTCGCTTTCGGCGGCGTTTACGGTCCTGCCCGGAGACAGGGTCGACAAATGCCATAATGTATACTGGTTTGATCCCGACTCGATGAAACCGCTGATCAACGAACCGGGGCATGTGCGAGCCCTGGAGTTTTTGATCAAATTGGCCAAAACCGGACCGGAAGCCGCCATTGCCTGGGATCTCGGAACTGCCTGGGATTATTTCCTGCGGGGCGATGCGATTTTCACGTTTTCCTGGGGTGACGTCGGCTCCCTGGTGCAGGATGAAAGTCGATCGAAAATTAAAGGCAAAATGGGTGCCGTTGTGCTGCCGGGTTCATATGAAGTATATGACCGCTGTAAAGGCGAGTTTGTCAAACTCGACAAGCCCAACGTCATTGGAAACACAACCGGCGGCAGCTGGCACGGCGTAATTTTGAACAGCGCCAAAGATAAGGGTGTTGAGGAGGTGATCTATCATCTACTGGCCTTCCATGCAACGCCCAAAATCAGCATGTGGAACGTGACCCGAGGCTGGACCGGGGTTGATCCGGGCTGGACCCTACACTATCTGAAAGATCAGGGCGGAATGTCCACCATCGCGGATTATGTGGCCCAGGACTGGAATGCCAATGACGTTGCCGATTATACCCAGGCCTATCATGACAACTTCTTTGCGAAGACGGTTCAAACCTACATCCGAATCCCCGGTGGAGAAGAATTCTGGTATAAGCTTGACGAACATCTGTCCGAAGCCATGTCCGGCCAGGTCGGTGCCAAGGCGGCGCTGGATAGAACTGCCAAGGATTGGGAGGATATCAACAAACGCTTCGGGATAAAAGAGCAGCTCAAGTATTATCAGGAATCCATCGGATATATGAAGTAATGGGGTAATGTACTTACCTGGAAACATCGGGTTTCAATTTCGAAAGCCTGTTTTAATCGTCTCAACATTACACGAGCGACCCTCAAAGATCGTCAAGACCTTTGAGGGTCGCAGATGAACTGTGAAAATGCTGATAAATTCAATCCGTTCCCTATTTACCAAAGCACCCGGGGATATTCTGGGATTCGGGCTCCTTTTTCTGACGGCCGGTGTCGCCGGACTTATCTATGGACTCATCAGCGGGATTTCGTTCTTGCTGGTGGCGGCGATTATTTACCTGCTCGTTACGGGCAGAGGATTATGTCTGCTGCGGCATTGGGCCTGGCTGGTCACGTTGTGCGGATTTTCGGTTACGATTCTTTTCAGTATCCTGGGACTCATTCAAGGCTCGGTTCATCCCGGCATCGCCGTCCTTGTCTGGGTGGTCGCCGGAGGCCTCATCTGGCATTTTACCGGGGATCGAATCAAAAAAGTATTCCGGGTGACGGGCAAAGACGTGAAATTTCTATTTGTCCTGCCGGCCGCCACCTGGGTTTTGCTTTTTACCGTATTTCCCTTTCTATATGGGGTCAGGACAAGCTTCTTCAGGGTCCAGATCGGTCGAGGGGATCGATTTATCTGGTTTGAGAATTTTGTGCGCTTGATTGGGGATTACAAAATCCACAACACGGTTAAAATCACCGTGATTTTTATTATCATCACGGTGGTTACCGAAATCGTACTGGGATTGCTGATTGCGCTGCTTTTCAATCGGAATGTCAAGGGTTTAAAGACCTATCGCACCATTCTGTTGATGCCGCTGTTTGCCACACCGGTTGCCATAGGGTTTTTATTCCTGACGATATTCTATGAGGAGGGCGGACCGATAAACGGATTTCTGATTCCGCTGGGTTACAAAATTCCCTGGCTGTCTGATCCGACCTGGTCATTGATTTCGGTGATGCTGGTGGATATCTGGCAGTGGACGCCGTTTTGCTTTTTGGTTATTCTGGCGGGGCTGCAATCCTTGCCGGAAGAAGTCTACCAGGCGGCCTCTCTTGATTACTCACCGGGCTGGCAGTTGTTTCGTCGTGTGACCCTGCCTCTGCTCCAGCCCATTCTGATTATTGTATTTCTGCTGAGATTGATTGAGGCCTGCAAGATATTCGATATACCATCCCGGCTCACCCGGGGCGGGCCGGGAACATCCACCATGGTCTACTCTTTATTTACGTACCTGACAGGTATGAAGTATTTTGATCTTGGCTATGCCGCCGTTCAGGGCTTTGCATTGCTCGTGGTTATGATAATTATCGTTGTATTCTTCTTTAAACGCATGAGGGAAATCTACCGCTAAGATGAAAAAGAACAAGTGGACAGCGAAACGCATTCTGCTCGGCCTCGCCATCGCCCTCTGCATCGCGTGGGCGGTCTTTCCGTTTTACTGGGCGATCACCACCTCTCTTCGAAAACCGGCGGAAACCTTTACGGTCGCAGGGCTTGCGATACCATTTCTGCAATTTAAACCCACCCTCGAAAATTGGGCCGCTGAACTGAAGGTGCCGGAAAACCGTAAAGCAGTGCAAAACAGCGTCATCATCGCGGTTACCAGCGCGATTTTTGCGACCATGCTGGGAACCATGGCGGGTTACGGGCTGGCACGCTTTCAATTTTATAAGATGAAAAACGCAGACATCACCATCTGGTTCCTTTCGCAGCGTGTTTTACCGCCGGTGGTGGTGGCCATCCCGTTTTTTCTGCTTGCCAGGCAATTCAACGCCCTGGATAAGGTCTCCACCCTAATTGTGTTGAACACCACGTTTAATCTGCCCTTTGCCGTCATTATAATGAGCCAGTTGTTTAAAGAACTTCCGGTTGAGCTGGAACAGGCGGCGATGGTCGACGGCTATTCCAGAATCGGGGCGTTCTTTAAAATTGCCCTGCCGCTGTCTACCCCAGGACTGGTGGCCACTGGAATTATCTGTCTGGCTTTTGCCTGGAATGAGTTCATGTTTGCCCTGATTATGGCGCAGCGCAAAGCAATTACACTACCCTATATTATTTCCGGGGCATCGGATACCCGGGGCATTCAGTTCTGGTTTATTGCCACGCGTGCGTTAATGGCGATGGTGCCCCCGACCATTTTAGCACTCACGGTTCAAAAATTCATCGTTCGAGGATTGACGTTTGGTGCAGTGAAGGGATGATATGGCAGACGTTGTCTTAAAAAATATCTATAAAGAGTATGTCGAAGGCGTTCCCGTTGTCCAGGAGTTCAATCTGGAGATTCAGGACAAGGAATTTGTCGTTTTTCTGGGCCCCTCGGGATGCGGCAAAACCACCACTTTAAAAATGATCGCCGGTCTTGAAGACATCACCCGGGGGGAGATTTACATTGACGGCAACCTCGTCAATGAAATGGCGCCAAAAGACCGGGATATCGCCATGGTGTTTCAAAGCTATGCCCTCTATCCTCATTTAAATGTATATGAAAACATGGCCTTTAGCCTGCGCGCCCGAAAATTTGCGCAAACAGAAATCAAAGAGAGGGTTGAACGCACGGCTGAACTTCTGAGAATTCGAGATCTCCTCGATCGGCGACCGCGGCATCTTTCAGGTGGACAGCGCCAGCGAGTTGCGCTTGGACGGGCTATCGTCAGAAAGCCGAAAGTTTTTCTGATGGACGAACCGCTAAGTAACCTGGATGCCAAGCTGAGGGTCCACATGCGTTTCGAATTAAATAAAATACACCAGGAACTCGAGGCCACCACTATATACGTCACCCACGATCAAATCGAAGCGCTGACCCTGGGTGATCGTCTGGTCCTGATGAGAGACGGTGTCGTTCAACAGATTGGTGACCCGCGCACGATGTATAACCGTCCGGCCAACGTATTCGTGGCCGGATTTATCGGCAGCCCGTCCATGAACTTTCTCAATGGAAAAGTCTTGGCTGAAAACGGTTCGCTCTGGCTCGACCTTGCAGCTTTTCGTCTTCAAGTTCCCCCAAGAGCCGAAAATCTGGATGCCTATATCAACAAAGATGTCATCGTTGGTTTCCGCCCGGAAGATATTAACGACAAGGATCGGGCAGGATTTGCCGGTAGCGGCAATGTGATGACAGCTCAGATTGATGTGATTGAGCCGATTGGTTCTGAGGAACTGCTTTATGTTTCGTCGGGAAAGCACACCTTCGTTGCCGAGATTCCGGAGCTGATTGGAGACGCCACCGGTAAACGCTCTCTGGTTGAAAAAGAAATTGAGCTGGCGTTTAACATGGACAAGCTTCACCTATTTGACCCCGAAACCGAGAATGCGATTCTAAATCCGTAAGTCGGATCGGCTCCAATTCGTTTGCCCCGACTCTTCATTTGATTCTTGTAGGAAGGCCGGCACATCCCTGAATAATCAAACTGTATATTTGTTATTTAAGATGCGATCCCTCCGACCCCTCCCTTTTCCTTTGACGAAATCGCAAGCCTCATCATCACCGGTAAAGACAGTACCGAAGCTGTCCATCCTATGCGCAAAACTTGAAGGAGTCCTGGTATGAAACGCAGTGAAATCAATCTTTTAATAAATGACTCGATCGCTTTCTTCGACGAAATGAAATTCAAGCTTCCCCGGTGGGGCTATTGGGATCTTCAGGATTGGAAAATAAATAAACAAGTAGCAAGCGAAATTATTGAAAATATGCTGGGATGGGACTTGACAGATTTCGGAGTGGGAAACTTCGAGCAAAAGGGGCTTATTCTTTTTACCCTCAGAAACGGAAATTTCCGCCGACCTGACAGTTCGAAATGTTATGCCGAAAAGATAATGATTGTGCGAGAAAAGCAGGAGACGCCGCTACACTTCCACTGGAGTAAAATGGAAGATATTATCAATCGGGGGGGAGGCAACTTGGCGCTCGAACTATATGGATCAACCGAGGACGAGCAGCTGTCCGATCAACCGGTTACCGTAAAAGTCGATGCCATCGAGAAAACCGTTGCACCCGGCGGTAGAATCGTCCTTACCCCCGGCGAGAGCATTTGTCTGGAGCCTAACCTGTACCACCGCTTTTTTGGCGAAGAAGGCAAGGGCAAGGTTCTAGTGGGCGAAGTCAGTGCCGTCAATGACGACGCTGCCGACAATCGGTTTCACGATTCCATTGGCCGGTTTCCCGAAATTGACGAAGATGAGGAACCATTGCATCTCCTCGTTAACGATTATCAGACCTTTTTGTAGGGCCGGGGGGCGGGGAGTTTTTCAATCTTTGCCCTGGAATTGTGCTAAAAGCTCCCAAAAAGACCTTTGGTGAGAAGCTCCCCGACCTCTCAAATATGATGCAAAAGAGCAGTGTCTGCTCAATAACTAATGCTGGCTGGCAATAACTGATACATACGAACGTAAATGGACCATTCAGTAAGATACCATCCAATGCAGCCCGGGGAGGAAATCCAGGTAATCGATTTGGTTTCCAGAGTTTTTACTCAATATGTAGCACCTTTGTACAGTGACGATGGCATCAGAGAGTTTATGAAATACCTTGATCCTTCCATCTTGGCTGAACGCTCCAAAGGCGACCACCGTGTGCAAGTTGCAGAGTCACATGACGAAATCATTGGAATGATCGAAATCAGAGGCTACAGCCACGTTGCGCTCTTTTTCGTCGCAACAGAGCAACAGCGCAAGGGGATTGGTAGAGAACTATTGAACAAGGCTGTCCGGGAATGTATATCCATCAATCCTGATCTCGCCGAGATCACGGTAAACTCTTCACCAAATGCAGTTTTTGCGTACCGAGCCCTCGGTTTCACAGAAAAGGATAAGGAAAAAACAGTAAATGGCATCCGATTTGTGCCGATGGCTCTTAAACTCACCAAATTCAGAAGCACCCAACAATAGTGTGCGCGGGGATTGTCAACAGGCTGCGCTTGTTTTCAGCCGGTGAAACTCGCGTTACCGAATAAATAAGATAGGTGGTGCTGAACCTTATTGAAAAAGGCCTAAACTATAGTAATCTTGAAGGCGGCTCATGAAAGCGATTGTATATGCGAAATACGGCTCACCGGATGTTCTTCAGGTAAAAGAGGTTGAAAAACCTATACCCAAGGACGATGAAGTCTTGATAAAAGTCTATGCGGCAGAGGCAACGAAGGCTGATTGTGAAATGAGAAGTTTCAATTTCCAGGTGAAATGGTTTTGGCTGCCTTTGCGAGTCGCCTTGGGACTCGTAAAACCAAAGAGACAAATATTGGGAGCATATTTTGCAGGAGAAGTTGAATCAGTCGGCAAGGACGTTTCAAAGTTCAATAGGGGCGATCAGGTTTTTGGTGCTACCAAACTTCGGTTGGGCGCATATGGCGAGTACGTGTGCCTGCCGGCCAGCTACACTCTTGTACCGAAACCGAATAATGTGAGCTTTGAAGAGGCGGCGGCAGTACCTCTGGGCGGATTGAATGCGCTTCACTTTTTGAGAAAAGCGAATATCCAAATTGGGGAAAAGGTATTGGTAAACGGTGCAGGTGGAAGCATCGGCACTTTTGGGGTGCAGATCGCTAAAGCAATGGGGGCCGAGGTTACGGCGGTTGACAGCACCATCAAGGAGGAAATGCTGCGCCGGATCGGAGCTGACCATTTCTTCGACTATACCAAAGAAGATTTCACAAAAAGTGGCCAAACCTATGACGTGATTTTTAGCATGGTTGCCAAAAGTTCCTATTCCAAAAGCGTTAAGGCACTCAACCCTAAAGGACGCTATCTGATGGCAAATCCGCGTATGTCCGACATGCTGAGAACTGTCCTGACGTCTTTGTTTACTGATAAAGCAGCGATCTTTGTTTTTGCCAGAGAAACGGAAGAAGAACTGCTCGCACTGAAGGAAATGATTGAAGAGGGCAAAATTAAATCAGTTGTCGACAAAGTTTATTCGTTTGAGCAAGCTGCCGAAGCTCATCGAAGAGTCGAGACCGAACAAAGATTGGGGACTGTCGTAATCTCTGCAGGACATGATAACAAAAACTAAAAGTAATTGAAATTATTGGTTGGCTCTCTATAGTTGCCGTTATATTTTTTGCGGCAACGGGGAGACGCAACTTCAACCGGTTAATGTCATGGGCTCTATCATTTTTAAAGCCTTTCGGCCGTGTTGGTGGTGTCTTTGCCGCGGTCTTCGGCGCTTTTCTTGTTTACGCTTTCCTAAAGAATAGTGAATCAACAGGATTATTGATAATTTGTGGGACAATTGTTGTATTACCTGAATTTTGCACGCAAATCAGCGCAATGAACAATAACCAAGAATTTTTTATTTTCACTGAAGCATGTTCAGGTGGATTTAACCGATAAGCTTTTCTTTCAAAATTACTGCTTCTTTCAG
>Ga0126326_1000210_pt1 | contig 24794 bp, 15 predicted proteins | sample InaspJWI67metaG_FD_94485 | JGI IMG/M metagenome (GOLD analysis project Ga0126326, IMG submission 94485) | Marine gutless worms symbiont microbial communities from Oahu, Hawaii - Inanidrilus sp. 1 OAHU.JWI-67 metaG | ecosystem: Host-associated > Annelida > Digestive system > Unclassified | place... | reverse complement strand
TTTCGATACACTGTCGGACATGGTGGCCTCCTTCCCTGGCTAAATGTTTGGTCTCGCAACCTTTATTTAACCATATCGAGGCCACCGCCTCAAATGTGCGAAAAATATTATACGTTATGAATTCGTCCGTAAAAAACCCCGTATTCTTACAATCAAGCCGGGAGCCGATGCCAGCCTGAAAACGGTTTTTGCCGGAATCGGCAAGCCGACTGCCAAGCCTTTCACACCGGACGCCTTCCAGATTGAAGCGGTTGAAGCTGTAAACACGGCTGACTGTCTGGTAACCGCTCCCACCGGGGCGGGAAAGACCTGGATCGCCGAGCAGACCATTGCGGCAGTCCTTGCAGATAGCGGCCGAGCCTGGTACGCCTCACCCCTCAAAGCCCTGACCAATGCCAAGTATGCCGAGTTCTCCGAGCTATTCGGGACAGAGAATGTTGGTATTTTGACAGGTGACCGCAAGGAAAATCCCGATGCCCCGGTAATAACCGGCACTACTGAAATTCTGCGCAATCAGCTTTACGATGCCATGCATCGCGGTGAAACCCTGGATACCAATTTTGTCATCCTGGACGAGGCCCATTTTTTAGGTGATCCGGATCGCGGGGTCGTCTGGGAAGAGATCATGATCTACCTGCCGGCACGCATTCCCCTGCTCCTGCTGTCGGCGACGATTAACAACGCTGACCAGATTGCCGCCTGGCTGGAAAGCCTGCGACAAAAACCCTGCATTGTGATTTCGGAAACCCAGCGCCCTGTGCCCCTGGCCCCTCTCTTTTTCCACCCCTCCGGAACCCTGATGCCACTGACGGTTCCCGGAAAACCAGGGAAAAGCAGACGGCTCTTCAAGAAGGTGCATGCCTATGTCGCCACGAAGAATCCGCCGCAACTGGCGCCGGCCCGCAGGCTGCCGCCGTTTGGAGAGATGCTCAAGGTATTACGAAAATACCGTTTGCTGCCGGCCATTTTCTTTCTGAAATCCCGCGCCGATTGCGACAACGCCCTGGAACTGTGCCGCCAGAACACCGGCCAACCACAGCATCGGTTGGTCCGTCTGGCCGACCGCATCGAAGAACTGACGGCGACCAGCTCCCATACTGCCGATCATCGCCACAAGTGGCACCTGGAAAACCTGGCGGTCGGAGCCCACCACAGTGGTCAGCTCCCGGCCTGGAAGATCGTGCTTGAGACCCTGATGACGGAAGGTCTGCTGGATGCGGTATTTGCGACCTCCACTGTTGCAGCGGGGGTGAACTTCCCGGCTCGCACAGTTGTTTTTTTCAACTCGGACCGCTTCAACGGCACTGAGTTTTTGCCCCTCACCCCCACTGAATTTCACCAGATGACAGGCAGGGCCGGACGCCGCGGCATGGATAAGATCGGGTTTGTGGTGGCTGTCCCGGGCAGATTCATGGACATCCGGGCTGCCGCCCACTTGATGTCCGCCCCGCCGTCCAATGTCATGAGCCAGATCCGCATCAACTTTTCCATGGTGTTAAACCTGCTGATGTCGCACACCCCGGGCCAGGTGCGCGACCTGCTGGAACGATCGTTTGCCGCATACCAGATAACCGACAAAGTTAAAGGCAAACGGCTCAGAAGGTACGTGGGCTACGGCCAACGCCACCTTATCGAAGACTTCAACCGGCATCTAGAATTTTTAAAGCACCACGACTATGTAGCCGAGGATGGCGCCCTTACCGAGGATGGTCAATGGGCCTCCCGTCTACGCGTAGACCAACCGCTCTTGATTGCCGAGGGCTTTCGGCACGGAATTTTCCCTGATGCGGATCCCGCCCTCCTGGCGGCCATCATGGCTATCTTTGTATTCGAACGGGAAGCGGACGAAAAACTCGAAAAGAACCTGGTCGCCAAACCGCTGCGTAATCTCTACCGTCAGTTCGCGGTTACCCTCACCCCCTTCATCGATGAAATGGTGGACTGGGGATTTGAAACCCGGGTTATGTACTTGCGGCCGGCGGCTGCCCTGCACGCCTGGGCGCGCGGCTTTGCCTGGGAGTTCATCATCGAACTTTCCGGATTAGAGGAAGGCAATCTGGTGATGCTGATCCTGCGCACAGCGGATAACCTGCGGCACATCCGTTCCCTGAAAGACATCTTCCCGGAGGCGGCACTATCAGCCGAAAAAGCTATCGAGCTGGTTCTAAGAGATCCAGTTTTGATAAATAAGTGATAATCCTTCGTCGAAGTCTACATAACATTGCTGACGTGAATCGCAACTTCACAAACATTCTAATATACTAATGGTGATTAACAAGAAACAGCAATTTCAAAATTAAAATTGATCCAGCTTAAGATATTCGTAGTATCTTTGTTTTCGACCTTAAGGGGAACCAACTGGAAGGGAGTCTGGCGAAAATACAGGGCAGTGCAAAGAAGGCAATTCATGTGGTTTAGGTCAGCGACGGTGGTCATTGAAGCAGAGTTGCACTTTCACTGGTTAGATCGTGAACTGGATACTTTAAAATTTGTGATTTATAGAAGTGATTATAAAATTTCGTTCTATTGCTATCGCAAAATGCTCGGCTACTACTCTGCAGCCTTTCGCTGTAAGATGTATATGGTCAATAAAATGTCCCCAATCCTTTGGTACTAAATTTAGCGTATCAACATATATGGTATCACTATGTAGAGCTACATCTCGTAAACTTTTGTCATATTTCTTTATTGCATCTAGTAAGCCCAGCTCCGTCAGGTTGGGGACAAACCTTTTTGCTGACTTAAAAGCCGGCAAGAATTCTTTTAAAGTGTCATGGCTAAGAATAGTGGCTTCACTTGCCAAGATAACGTGAATGTTTCGCGAATTTGCTATCGCTATTATATTTAAAAGATTTCTTCGGTATGCTTCAAGGCCTTCTTCTGACACTGTATCGAATCTCTTATCCTTAAGCTTGCTATCAGGGAAAAGCCTACTGAGTATCTCTTGAAAAGTACGAGGTGTTACAAATATTTTATTTATAAAATTTTGTTCAATTTTTCCATATGCTTTTCTCCAGTGGGAATAATCTGGTTTGAAGTTTGGGTGCCGATTAGGCTTATAGTCGTTGTAGGAGTGGTATACGATTACGACATCCGGATTTAGATCAATTATTCTTAGACTGAGATTTACCATACTTTCAGCGGTCGTATATCCAGGAACACCAGCGTTAATAACCTCAAATTTTAAATTAGGACTCTGTTTTCGATTCAATCTATCTTCTAAGATTTGACACCATGTCTCATTATCAGGCACATTCCCGCAAAAAGTAGCCGAACCGCCTAAACAAACTATTCGAAAATTCTGGCTACTTTTACAGGGCACGATTTCTTTACCCCTATATCCTTGGCTATTGATATTTATAAAACCCAATTTTTCATTTGGTTTTGGTGTTGTAATTAAATAAGGGTGGTCGATATAGAGGCTATGTGCGTTTGGTTTAATATCGAGCACAATTCTGCCACCACCCTCAAAAATTACAAGTAATACAAAAGGGATGATTAGAGCCAGCAAGAGGTTCTTTAGTCGGCCTGACATTCTTTCTATCAGTCTAATTCTATAGGCGAGGAAAACTACTAAAGATAGAATTCCCCAAATGGTTACCAGGTAGATTTGGAATCTTAATATATTTTCAGTCGTTTCAATACTGAAATAGCCCCTGGCGCTTAGAAGTTGTGATATAAATATTGGGTGTACTATAACCGCTACTAAAAAGAGAATGGCCAAACTTGAAAGGTAACAAATACAAAAAAACAAATTTTCCAAACTTTGAGGTTTCATGCTTTTTTTCCAGGAATAGTTGAAAATTGGTTTAAGCCCTCTTTACACCAAGTCTATTAGATGACATTGGAGCCATTAGACGGCCGCCCTTCCTTACGACGCAAAAGCTCCCATCTTTAATAGTTTTACCAATATTTATGGTCAGCGTCGGTAAAGATCCAAGCACTTTTCTGTAAGGATTTAGTTTTAACTCAACTGCCAGACCAAGGTTTTAGCGTTCTCACTGTACTCAGGGTGACATCCAAAAAAGTTGCAAATGGGCTATTTGGCTCGATAAGAGTTTACGAATTTAAACCTGTTTACTTCTCTTTCAAATACATCGGGGTCAAGGTTGAGCCGAAGTTTCGCTGCTGAAAAGGGCAACGTTTTAAAAAGCTTCTTTTCGACCGCGTCTGCCTCCCGGCACATTCGTTCCACCCGACTGCCCAGTTCTCCTGCCGAGCAACTGTAACGCTTTTTGATGTATACTAACCGCTCATCCAGCGGAACCACTTTGTCGTGCAGTACGCGTTTGTCGGCATAGTTCACGACCTCAGCAGCCGTAGGTTCCCCATCCGGGTTGAACGAGTCTATATTGACATGTTGGGCAACGATCTCACTGACCTCAGGATATCCCCGGTCTGCGAGGTAAAACGCGCCGGTCTGGGCATGATTTTCGGAGGTCTGCAGACTGCGAGTCTTGGTAATATCATGCAGCAGGGCTGCGGCACGGATTAGAGCGGGATTCAGGTCTCCTCCATTTGAATTCAAGTTCTCGGTTAGCAGGGTGGCCACCTGGCAGACCCGGATCGAATGGGCCGCGATGTTGGGCAGCATTGCCATTTTAGCCATAATCCGGTAGCATTGGGTTTCAGAGGGGATGTTCATCAGGCAACTTTTCCAAAATACGCTCGTGTTTCGTCCGGTGCGTCGTCGGTATATCGGGCCGGCTGTTATCTTTGAGATCTCTTATACTATCTGCATTTGATTCTGTACAACGTAAAACCCGTCTAATCCTTATTTACGGTTCCGGCAGCTTTTTACTTGACCATAAAATCGATCCCCCGTATGGGACGCAGTATCCATTCACAATCGGCATCTTTTATCTTGTGGCGGCGTTATCATATTTTTAAAATCCTCAACGTAGCAGTAACTATGCCTGCGGGATTAAAAACATTCTAGCCTTGCCACAAAATAAAAGCTCCCATTTGTGAATGGACACCCTAAAGGATCCTGGCCCAGACAGGCTGTGTCGTAATTCAGAAAACCGCACATCCTTCTCCGTCATGCCGGACTCGATCCGGCAACCAGTACTCTATATGACGGTAATGACACTGGATCCCGGATCAAGTCCGGGATGACGATATTGCCAACAGCGCTATTTTGGCAATTACGACTCAGCCTCAGAGGAGTAGGTTTTAAAGGCGGAATAAACAGTAAAACACCTACTGGCACGACAAATCAAAAACCGATTTTCTAAAAGGAAACGCCATGGATTTTGAATGCATTATTTATGAGAAAAATGCGGGGATCGCCACAATCAAACTCAACCGCCCCAAGGTTTTGAATGCGATGAACAAGCAGCTTTGGCTTGATTTTCAGGCGGCCCTCGATGATGCCCAAGCGGACAGCGAGGTAATGGCAGTTATCGTTACCGGTGAGGGACGGGCCTTTTCAACCGGTGCCGATCTGAAAGAATCCAAAACCCGGAGTATTGAAGATTACCGCGATTACCTCGAGGAACTCCAGGAAGCTTCGCGCAAAATTCTCAAATTCGAAAAGCCGACCATCGCCGCCATTAACGGCTATGCTTTGGGTTCGGGATATGAATTGGCCCTCGCCTGCGACATCCGTCTCGCTGCTGAAGATGCTCAGATCGGCTCTCCGGAGGCCAGGGTTACCTCCTCCGTCACGGGTGGCGCCCTGCGTTTGGTCCAGGACCTGGTGGGACCCGGCAAAGCCAAAGAACTGCTCTTCACCGCCGAGAATATCGATGGCCGGGAAGCCGCCCGTATCGGACTTGTAAACCGGGCGGTGCTGGCGGACCAGCTGATGACGGAAGCCCTGGCCATGGCTGAAAAGATTGCCGCCAACTCGGCTTTCTCAATCAAAATGATTAAAAAGGGGTTGCACATGGCCCAGGGTGAAGCCAGCCTGGAGGCCATCATGGATTTTGAAGTGGAAGCCTGCCTGGCGTGTGTAAGTACTAAAGAGAGGCAGGCGTCGTTACAGGACTTCGAGGACCGTAAGAAATAGTGCCAGTCTATTTTGAATACTTAGGGCTGTTTTAAGTTTTAGGTTTTATGTTTTAAGATTTTTCCTTTCCTAACACTTAAGACTTAACACGTAAAACCTTTTGCGGGAGCAAAATCATGCTTGAAAAAGTACTGAATGCCGAATCGGTCGCAGTGGTGGGCGCCTCGAAAAACGAAACCAAACGAGGATATCAGACCGTCCGCACCCTGCTGGAAGAAAAGTATGAAGGGGACATTTACCCGGTCAACCCGAAGGAGACGTCGATCCTGGGGTTTAAGTGCCACAAGGCTGTGTCCGATATTGAAGGCTTCGTCGATCTGGCGCTGATTGCGACCCCGGCCCGTACCCTGCCGGCCGTCCTGGAAGACTGCGGCAAGAAGGGGGTTCAGGGCGCCGTAATTCTGGCCGGCGGATTTGGTGAAACTGGACAGGACGGTCGCAAACTCGAAAATGAAGTTGTTGCTATTGCCGGCAAGCACGGCATCCGCCTGATTGGTCCCAATACGTCCGGAATGATGAACCTGAGGGCCGGCTTGAACCTGGTGGGCATGCGGGAGGTCCCCAAAGGCGATATCGCCCTGCTCTCCCAGAGCGGTAACATGGCCTTGACCTTGATCACTGAGGCCCGCCTGAAAAGTAAGAAAGGCTTTTCCTATTATGTGGGAGTCGGCAACGAGGCCGACATCAAGTTTCATGAATACCTGGAGTTCTTCCGCCAGGATCCCCGGACCAGCGTGATTCTCATGTATGTCGAAGGCATGCGCCAGGGCCGCAAGTTTCTCGAGCAGGCTTATAAAACCACCGTTGAAAAGCCGGTGGTACTGCTTAAAAGCGGTCGCTCGGCAACCGGCAAACGGTCGGCCGGTTCGCACACGGGCGCCCTGGCCGGGATGTCCGCCGTGGCCGACGGAGCCTTCAGGCGCGCCGGCATCATCACCGTTGAAAAATCAGACCAGTTGTTCCCCGCAGCCGAGGCGCTTTCCAACCTGCCGCCCATCAAGAACAACAAGGTGGCCATTTTGGCAGACGGCGGGGGCCATGCAACCATCGCGGCCGATCTTTTGACCGATCTGGGCGTCGAAATCCCCGAGTTGGGCGAGAAAACCCAAGAGCGTTTGCGGGAATTGCTACCGGCCGCCGCTTCGGTGCCGAACCCGGTAGACGTGGCCGGCGGTACGGATTCAGACCCTTCGATCTTTGCCGACTGTGCCCGGGTGATATTGAAAGACCCCAATGTCGGCGGACTGCTGATTGTCGGATTGTTTGGCGGGTATGGTATTCGTTTTGCCGAGAGCCTCTCTCTGATGGAGGAGGATGCGGCCCACCGTATGGGCAAAATGGTTAAAAAAAGCCAGAAGCCAATCGTGGTTCACAGCCTGTTCAGTTCCGCCCAGCCCCATAGCCTCGACCTTTTACGCTACTACAAAATCCCTGTATACGATTCGCTGGATGTGGCCACCAAATGCATCGGCGTCCTCTCGGAATACGGTCAGTATCTCGGAGGCTATCACGCGAAATTCAGCTTTAACATTGAAGCCGGCAAGAAAGCCCAGCCCGAAGTACAGGCCTTGATCGACAGTGCGCGTCAGGAGAAACGCCACGCTCTGCTCGAACACGAAGCCAAGCAGATACTGACGGCCCATGGTGCGGACATCGCCGACCAATTGCTCGCCGAAACAGCCGCCGATGCCGTGGAAGCTGCCAAGGCGATCAAAGGGCCGGTTGCCATGAAAATCGTCTCCCCCGACATTTTGCACAAAAGCGATGCCGGTGGCGTCAAACTGAGCCTGAAAGGTGATGTCAAGGTTGAAAAGGCCTTTAACGCCATCATGCGCAACGCGAAACGCTATGATCCCAAGGCCGATATCCGCGGCGTGCTTGTCACGCCTATGCTCAAGGATGGTATGGAAATCATTATCGGTACGAAGATTGACGACCAATTCGGTCCGGTTATCATGTTTGGCATCGGGGGTGTCCTGGTAGAGGTGCTGAAAGATGTGGTTTTCCGCGTCCTGCCGATCTCGCGCCGTTCGGCCCGCCATATGGTGGACGAAATTCGTTCAACGAAACTGCTGGACGGCTTCCGGGGAGGCCGCCCCAGTGATCGGAAGGCGGTCGTCAACCTCATGTTGACCGTATCGGAAATCATTGAAGCCTACCCTGATATCAAGGAGCTGGATCTCAATCCGGTCTTGGTGCATGTGAAGGGTTTGAGTATTGCGGATGCAAGGATAATTCTGCGTGAAAAAGCATGCACCGTACATTCTGGAGGCAGGGATTGTAATGCCGCACAATAGCCGCCTTGCAGCAGTCGGCCATTTCCCTTATTTACCGGCAGTGGACCGCTCCTCTTTTCGGAATGCCCCCGTGGTCAACTTGACAATATCGCCGATAATTAGGTAAAGCGCGGGCACATAAAGCAGGGTCAGTACGGTCGCTACCAGCAGCCCAAAGCTGATGCTCACCGCCATGGGGATTAAAAACTGGGCTTGAAAGCTTCTTTCCAGCAGCAGTGGTAAAAGCCCGGCAATGGTGGTCAGCGAAGTGAGCAGGACGGGCCGGAAACGGGCAATCCCCGAGGCCACCACAGCTTTCTCGATTTCAACCCCGCTGCGTCCGGCCCGGTTGATAAAATCAATCAGAATCAGGCTGTCGTTCACCACGATTCCCGATAGGGCCACAATCCCGAAAATACTGATCATGGTAAAGTGCAGCCCCATAATCAAGTGCCCGCCGATCGCACCGATCAGCCCGAAAGGAATGGCCATCATAATGATGACCGGCTGGATATAGGAGCGAAATTGGCTGGCCAGCAAGAGAAAAACACCCATCATGGCCAGGGCAAAGCCCTTCTTGAGACTCTCCAGAGATTCGCGGGTCCGCTTCTCCTGTCCCTCCAGATTGTAGGTTACCCCGGGATAGCGGGTCACTAAATCCGGTAAAAAATCAGCTTTCAGGCCAGCCACGATACGGCTGGCGTTGCCGACATTCTCGTCGAGATCCGAACTGACGGTAATCACCCGGTTGCGGTCGACCCGCCGGACAGCCGAGTAAGCCCGGCCGGTCTTGATGGCCGCAACCTCCTCGATCGGAATCTGGCGACCGTCGGCCGTCCGGATACGCATGTTTTCAATGCCGGACAAACTGCGACGCTCTCTTTCCGCATACCGAACCATTACTTTCAAATCGTCACGGCCGCGCTGGACCCGGACGGCCTCCTCACCATAAAATGCCTGGCGCAGTTGACGGGCCAAATCCAGCATGGTCACCCCAACCGCCCGGGCGCCTGGCAGAATTTCAAACTGCCTCTCTTCTTTGCCGGGCTTGAAATTATCGGTCACATCGTAGGTGCCCGGATAGGCGGCCAGTTCGGCCTTGAGCTCGTCGGCCGCCAGACGCAATTGCCTGAAGTCGTCGCCGATGAGTTGAATCTCAATGGGATTGCCGGCGGGCCCGCCTTCAATCGTAAAAAAGGAGAGCTGTTCGACGCCGGGCACTTCCCCTACCAGTTTGCGCCATTGCCGCACAACGTCGTTCACAGAAATCTGCGGTCGTTCGGCCGACGGGGTCAATTCGATCCAAATTTCGCCGCAATGTCCACCCCATACCGGCGGTTTCCAGTCCCGCCGGGGGATAAGGCCGACCATGGAATACACATTGGTGACCAGGCGCCCGCCCTTGATCTGGTTTATTTCGTAGTGACTGTCAAGCTCAAAGGCACTAGCTTCCACGAGGGCAATCGCCTCTGAAGTCAATTCGATGGGTGTTCCCAGCGGGTAGTAGACCTCGGCAATGATCCAATCGCTTTCCCCCTTGGGCATGAACACAAAGGGCACATAACCGCCGCGGATGATCCCCAAGCTGATAATCAGGACGCCGACACCGATTGAAAACGTAAAATAACGGTTGTTGACTACGTATTTAAGGGACGGCGCATAGAACTCGTTGATGAAGCGCTCCATGTTATTTTCGATCTTTCCCCTTATCCGGGCATGCCACCCTTTGATCTTTTCCACCTGACGCTGCGTTCGAGCCAAGGCATGGTTCAGGTGGGCGGGTAGAATAATCAAGGCTTCGAATAGAGAAAAGAGGAGGATGCAGATGACCGCAGTAGGCATCACCGCGATAAATTTGCCCATGATGCCGGTAATGAAGAGCAGCGGCGTAAACCCCACAACCGTCGTTGCAATGGCCATAACCACCGGACCGCCCACTTCGCCCAGACCATCAATGACGGCATTGGTGTGGCTCTTGCCGCGTTCAAAATGCGAATATATGTTCTCCCCCACGATAATGGCATCGTCCACCAGTATCCCCAGGGTCATGATGAACGCAAACAGCGAAATCATGTTGACCGTCGATCCGTTGAAATCGAGCACTAAAAAGGCCCCCATGAAAGAGATGGGAATCCCGATCGCCACCCAGAAAGCCAAACGCAGGTTTAAAAACAGGGAAAGCACCAGGAACACCAGAAAAATACCCTGGGCGCCGTTGCGGAGCAGGAGGTTGATCCGGTCGCGGACCATAATCGATATATCGAACCAGGTGGAAATCTGGACACCACCGGGTAGACGCTCATGGTTGGCAGCCACGTAGGCCCGGACCGTATTGGATATCTCGATGACATCTTCATGTTTGGTGCGGTTGACCCGGACCATAACGGCCGGCTTGCCGTTGAACTTGGTGATGATATCGGCATCTTCAAATCCGTCTGTCACCCGGGCGACATCCCCAAGATACAACACGGCACCATCGTCCAGGGTGATTAAAGGCAACTTTTCAAATTCACGTCCGGTGTAACGCTGTCCCATGGACTTGACCAGGATCTCACCGCGTTTGGTTTTAATGGTGCCGCCGGGCAAGTCGATACTACCAGTCCGGACAGCCGCCACAACCTGATCGAAGGAAAGGTTGTAGCGCCGCAGATTTCCTTCCGACACCTCCACCGAAATTTCATAATCCCGCACGCCAACTAGCTCAACCAGTGATATCGGTCCGGTATTGATCAGGTCGTCCCGGATCTTTTCGGCCGTTCTGCGCAGCAATTTTTCGGGTACATTCCCATAGACCCCCACGGTAATGGTCGGATCCTTGTTGATGATTTCCACAATAACCGGATCCTCGGCTTCGTCGGGGAAGGTATCAATCAGGTCGATCTGGGTCTTCATATCATCCAGGACGGTTTGCAGATCGGCATTCGAATCGAGTTCTACCGTTACGGAACCCAACCCTTCGTAGGAACCGGAGCGGATCTTGGAGATGCCCTCCACCCCCTTTATCTGCTCTTCGATCTTGATGCAGATGCCCTCCTCGACCTCCTGGGGGCTGGCGCCCGGATAGGTAACCGAGACGTTGATCATATCGAGTGCAAATTGGGGAAACATCTCGCGGCGCATGCCCAGCACGGTAAAGAGACCCGCCATGATAATGAAAATCATGATCAGGTTAACCGAAACGCTGTTGTTGACGGACCATCGGGCAAGGGATTTCATTGCTGTTCAGGTTAAAGGTTGAAGGTTGAAGACTGAAGGGTTCCAAACTCTTGGTTCTAATGTTCGCGGTTTATGATTTTGATTTTAACCGTGAACACTGGACACTAAACCTTTGAACGATAGTTTTATTTTTTAATTCTAATCTTCTCTCCGCCGGCAACTCCCGCCAGGGGGGTTTTGATGATCAAATCATCGGCGGTGATGCCCTGGTCGATAAAAACCGTTTCCCCCAGACGGCGCACCACGCGCACGGGTTGGATCCGCAATTCACCCCCCGCGGCCACAAATACCGTATCATCGGCCTGGACCACATACCGGGGCAGCTTAAAGAGCTGTGCCATCTCACGGCCCTGGATTGACACCTCCACAAACATGCCCGGGCGCAGGCCGTCCAGATCAGCCGGCCCCGAACATTGGCCGACAGACTGACCGTTGGGGTCGATCTCGATCACAAACCGCTGCATCCGGGTCTTTTCATCGAGGCCGGCCATCACCCGGGCCAGATGTCCCGACCAGCGGGTCCCGCCAACATTGCCGGGCAAGCGAATATCCACCTTAAATGCGGACAGGCCCCGATCGCCGTTGCGCAGCCATTTCAGATCATGCAAAGGGATGGATACTTCAATATCCAAGGCGTAGGCTTTATAAATGCTTCCCAGGTACTGCCCAGTGTTGACATGCTGCCCGGTCTCGATATTCTTCTCCAGAACCCATCCACCGAAGGGCGCCGTTATTTTGGTCCGTTCCAAGTTATATTCAGCCTGCTGCAGGGCGGTCCTGGCAATCTTCCGGTCCGATTTCAAACCAGCCTGCAATGGACCGATGAGGGCCAATTGATTTTCGATGGCCTGACGTTTCACCCGGCTGGCCAGATAACCCTGTTCGGCCCGGTCGCGGTTCGTGCGGGATGTAACCTGGTTTTTATATAGATCGTCCAGGCGCTGGAACTCGTCTTCAGCCAGTTGCATATCTTCTCTGGCAATGGCCAGGTTGGCATTCAGATTCTTTACATCCTGCTGCAGCTTCCGCAATTGCGCGGCAACCCTTTCCACCTGCCCGCGGGCACGCTCTACCTCTAACGAATAGGGAACCGGGTCAATAACCGCCAGCACAGTTTCCCGGTCGACACAATTGCCTTCCGCAAAGCTCTTGGCCATGTTGGTTATTTCACCCCTGACCTCGGCAACCAGCAATAATTTTTCCCGGGGGCGAATGGTACCGAATACGTTGACCGGCATGGTGACGGTCTGTGGCTGGATAGAGATCACTTCAACAAGTCGGCCGGTTTTTGGCGGCGGTTGTCGCTGGGCCTTGGGGCGCAGGGCTACCAGCATAACAGCCACGACCAAGGCCAAGGCCAATACAAGCATAACCCGCATCGATTTAAAGAGAAATCTGCTTTGCATACCTATCACTCCATCAGTAGAGCCAACACCGGCAGCATCCAGATTATTGGAATGGTCTCAACTATATACATCGATATTTAGGGACTTGTCCAGTGGCGATGGCAGTTACGCTCGCTTGGTTACCCTTTGACTCGCGACAGAATCCAGCGCAACAAAAAAGGCCGGCACCCTTTTAGGGGTACCGGCCTCTAACAGATTCCGTCACCGTGACAGGCTTTTTCTGCTATTAGAGCTCTTCGATAGCTTCGGTCAATTCAGGCAGAAAATCCAGGATGTCCGCTTCGATCCCCACATCGGCCAATTGAAAAATAGGCGCCTTGGGGTTTTTATTGATCGCAACGATAAACGGATTGCCTTTTAATCCGCCCATATGCTGGAAAGAGCCGCTGATACCGGCCGCGATATAAACCTTGGGCTTGACGGTTTGTCCGGAAGTTCCGACCTGACGGGATTTTTCCAGCCACTTGGCATCGACGATCGGCCGCGAGCAGGAGACCACCGCGCCCATGGCATCCGCCAGTTCCTGGGCAATTTCAATGTTCTCTTCGTCCTCGATTCCGCGGCCGACAGAGACCAGGACATCCTCTTTGGTGATGTCCACGTCTCCGGTTTCGGCAGCCACAACTTCCAGAAACTTGCGTCCCACGGAAAGGTCATCGGCATCACCGGACTTGTCGACGACCTGACCACCAGCCGTTTTGCTCTCATCAGCCGCAACGGCGCCCGGACGAATATTGAGAACCACGCCGGCACCGCAATCACAATCCACATGGGTGCTGACCGCGCCGCCGAATTCCTGGCGAACGAGTTTCAGGGTGGTGCCGTCCAGACCCTCGATATCGACGACATCGGCGCCAAAGGCGGAATCCAGTTTGATGGAAAGGCCCGGCCCCAAATCCATTCCGAAGGTATCATGGGGCAACAGCATAATGGCATCGGCCGGCAGCAGGGCGACCAGCAGTTTCCGGATGACTTCTGCGTTGGGATAAGCCAACGCTTCATTATCAACTTTCCAGACCTCGCCAAAGGAGGCCGCCATGTCATTACAGACCGTATCCAGGGCTGCGCCCGAACCGGTTACAATTGCGGTGGCAGTGGCGCCGGCATCAATCTTCTTAGCCGCCGCGGCCAGTTCCAGAGCAGAATCGTCGGCCACACCGTCTTTATGGGTAATATAAGCAAAAATCTGCGCCATTATTTGAGCCCTCCTTTAGCCTTTAAGAGTTCAATCAGCTTCTCAATGATCTCTTCGGTGCTGCCTTCCAACATCTCGGCACCTTCACCCAGATCCGGTACGAAGTAGTCCAGCCGTTTCACTTTGGCCACGGCGGCACCAACGGTGCCGGCATCGAGACCCAAATCGGAAGCACCCATGGTCGGGATATCGACCGAGGCCACCTTGCGAATACCGCGAATCCCGACATAACGGGGCTCGTTGATACCGGTCTGGATGGAGAGCACACACGGCATATCGATTTCGTTCATCTCTTGATTGCCACCTTCGATCTCGCGGCCCACGGTCAGTTTGCCGGATCCGACGTCGATCTTGTTGACCAGCGAGGCGTAGGGCATATCCAGCATTGCGGCCAGCATGCCGCCTACCTGGGCGGCCCCGTCGTCCGCCTGGGCGCCGGTGAGAATCAGGTCATAGTTGCCTTTTTGGACGGCCGCGGCCAGAGCGGCGGCAATGCCCTTCCCATCGGAGTCTTCAAACGCTTCATCATCAAGCAGGAGCCCGTTGTTGGCACCCATGGCCATTTCCCGCCGCAGCACCTCTTCGGCCTCCTCGTCGCCTACGGTGACAACGGTAACACTGCCGCCTTCCTTGTCGGCGATCTGGATGGCTTCTTCGACCGCATAGTTGTCCCACTCATTGACCGAATAGACGAGATCGTCCCGATCAATATCATTTCCGGCGCTGTTGAGTTCAATTTCGTTTTCAGAGGCATCCGGAACTCTTTTAACGCATACCAAAATCTCCATTGCATTCCTCCCAGGTATTTTTAATAACCATCCTAAAAAGTTTTTTGGCCCAATCTCTGCGTTGGGCGCTCGGTTCCAGTCCTTAATATACGGGTGTATTTCTCCGGGTAGAACCTCGCGGCCGCATTGACCTTGAACCAAGATCCATTTTTACGACGGCTTATTACGGTTTACCCCGTCCGCCGGGCCGGTGAAGGTACCGGGCGGGCAGGGTGTTTTACTATTGAATATGCATAGCAACCAATTCGGCCAGTTCGATGGCTTCCATTTTGCCTTCCATCCCGGCCACCTTAATCGCATCCTCTATATTAACCAGGCAGAAGGGACAGGCGGTTACGATAACATTGGCACCGGCCGCAGCCGCCATTTCAACCCGCAGGACCCCCATTCTGGTTTCTTCTTCCGGTTCATAAAAAAGCATCAGACCGCCGCCGCCACAGCAGAAGGAGCGATCCCGACTCTTGAGCATTTCAACCCGGTCCAGGCCGGGAATGGCATCCAGCACCTGTCGGGGATCCTCGTAGAGTTCGTTGTGTCGGCCGAGATAGCACGGGTCATGGTACGTATACGTCTTTCCGTTTCCTGTGACCGGTTGCAAAGTCAAGCGGCCCGAGGTGACCGCGCGGACCACGACCTGGCTGATGTGTTCAACCGGCGGCACATCGGTGTAGTCGTTCTTGAGGGCATTCAATGCGTGCGGATCGGCCGTCACGATCTTTTGGACGCCTGAGTTGGCAATGGCATCAATGTTCTGGTCACGCAGGTCCTGAAACAGCATCTCTTCGCCAAAGCGTTTGGCCTCATGCCCACTGTCTTTTTCCGCCTTGCCGAGAATTCCAAACTCTACACCCGCGGCGGTCAACACCTTAGCGGTGGCCTGAGCGATTCCCTGCATGCGGTCATCGTAGGACGATATGCTATCCACGAAGTAGAGCGTATCCGCCAGGGCGCCTTTCTCCAGAACCTGGACCTCGCACGCGGCCTTGAATTCCTTGTCCTTGAGTGCCCAGTCGGCACGCTTCTTTTCCATCTTTCCCCAGGGGTTGCCCCGTTTTTCAAGTGCCCTCAGCGGCTTTTGCAAGGACTGCGGCACCATGCCCTCATCAACCATGCCCCGGCGCAAATCGACCATTTTGTCGATGTACTCGATCCCCAGCGGGCACTCCTGTTCGCAGGCACCGCAGGTTGTACAGGACCAGATTTCATCTTCCTCATAAATACTGCCAATCAGCGGTTCGCTCTCTTTGAACTGGCTGCCAACCGGATACCAGGGGTAGTTTTTAAATATCAGATCCCGGCCTTTAATAGAGATAAACCGCGGTGATAGCGGCCGGCCCACGGCATTGGCCGGGCACTGGTCGCTGCAGCGACCGCAATCGGCACAGGAATAGAAGTCCAGCAGGTGTTTCCAGGTAAAATCTTCAAGTTTTTTGACACCGAAAGATTCAAGATCGTCGAGTTGCTCATCCGTAACCCCGTGCCGCACCGGTTTGACCGTTCCCCGGTCCAGACGCATGAAAAACACGTTGAACAGGGAGGTAATGACGTGAAAATGTTTGCCCAGCGGCAGAAAACAGAGAAAGAAGAAAAAGGTAACGTCATGCACGTAAAAGGATAACAGGTGTAAGGTCTGGAGGTGCTCGATGGACGTATTCCACAAAAACAGTTTAAACAGCCAAGGCAGGGTGAGCGGGGTTAAAAATTCAACCGGCATCCCCTTGCTGGACTGGGCTGCGACCAGCGTTGCCTCGAACAGACTTTCGGAAACCATCAAGGTGGCGATCACAGCCAACACGAACACCGCTTCACCGGTATGATCATGGCCGTATTTTTCCGGAACTGCGTACCGGGCCGGTCTTTGTATACCGCGCCGGTAAGCGGCAATGATAACGGTTACAAAGACCACCGTGGCCATCACGTCTTTCAGCACGTTGTAAATATGACCGACCGGTCCGTCGAAGCCGGGAAAAACAAAACCATCGTAAAGTCCGATAATGACCAATGATATCGAACGAATACTCAGGGCCAAGAATCCGAAAAATATCAGGATATGCAGGATACCGGCTATCAGGTAGCGGGGTTGCCGCCACTGTGCCAGCCAGATCTTGAGCACCTTAAAAATGCGTTCCGGATACCGGTTCAAGCGAAAATCCGGAGCTGCTTTTACCAAGGGGGCCACGCGGGTGGCTATGATATAGGTAAAAATTACAACCCCGGCTATGGGGATGATCAACGATAAAAACCATGTGGGAATAAATAGAAAGTATGCTTTGGCCGGGCCAATTAACGCTGTTTCCATGGGTAACTAATCCTCTCCCTTCAATAGTAAAGGTCTCACCAGAATCCGCGCTTCCCTAAACGAATCTGCCCGCTATGGGTGGCGGATAACATCCAAATGGTCGCTCCATATAAATGAATGAGCATTCATTCATTTATCGACTGACCTTGATCGTGTCAAGGAAAAATAGACAAAAATGATATAAAACCTTCAGGATATTTCCCTTTCTGCAATACCCGGACAGACGACAGATCCGCAATATGGGGAAACATGTTTGGGTCGCGGTATCAGCCACGCGCCACATGGTGCGATGGTGTCGCCGGACCGAATTTTCGTTGGGTGGAAACCACCATAGGACGGCAAATTTCAGATCAAAACCGTCCATGTATCAGCGGCCTTACCCAGGGTGGCAGGAGTCTGAAAGCTTGTTAAGCTTTCAAAAAGATGTACTATGGCACAAAAAAACACATTTTAAAAGGGTTATGTGGACAAGAGGATTTCTTGACAATCTTCTTGATAGGGCATATTAGCAATTACTTGGTATATCAGGGTATTTCTCAGTATTCCCGAATCAAAAAAACAGCATGTAAAGGAGGCCGCTCGTGACAACCGATTTAAAGTATACCGACACCCCCTGGACCGCCCATTATGAAGACGGTGTGCCGGCACAGATTGACTATGAAAACGTCTGTCTACCGGAATTTCTGGAAAGGTCGGCCCGGGACTTTCCAGACAACATGGCGCTGTTGTTTCAGGGGTATCGGATGTCCTACCGTGAGTTGAAAGCAATGGTGGATCGTTTCGCGACCGTCCTGACCGGGTTCGGCATTCAAAAGGGAGACAGCGTGGCCATCTTACTGCCCAATGTGATTCCCTGCGTGGTCGCCTATTATGCCATATTGAAAATCGGCGGTATCGTGGTTATGAACAATCCCCTCTATTCGGACCGTGAACTGGAACACCAGTTCAACGACTCGGGCGCCAAGCTGCTGATTACCCTGGATCTGCTAGGCAACCGCATGATCGACCTGCGGCCTAAAACCAGCATCGAGGAGATTGTCTATACGTCCATCGGCGACTACCTGCCTTTTCCGAAAAACCTCTTGTTTCCGCTCGTCGCCAAAAAGAAACAGCTGGCGGCCGATGTCAAAACAGCTGAAAAGGTCTTTAAATGGAAAGCCGTATTGGCCACAGCCGGCACCGACGTTCCGGCGGCAGATCTCTCTTTTGAAGATACCGCCATGTATCAGTATACCGGCGGTACCACCGGTGTTTCCAAAGGCGTTATGCTGACCCACGCCAACCTGAGCAAGCAGGTGCAGCAGCTCCGGGGCTGGTTTCCCACCTTTAACCGGGGTGAAGAAATAATGCTCAGCGCCCTGCCCTTCTTCCATGTGTTCGGCCTGTCCGTAGCCATGAACTTATCAATTTTTATGGGTTGGGGAGACATCCTCGTTCCCAAGCCGCAGCCGGAGCAATTGCTTGAGACCATTGGAAAATTCAAACCGACCTTTGCGCCCCTCGTCCCGACCATGTATATCGGCATGCTCAGCCACCCCAATATCAACAACGTGGACATGACCTCCATCAAAGGCTGTTTTTCAGGCAGTGCCCCCCTGCCCATAGAAGTCATCAAGGAATTCGAAGAAAAGACCGGCGCCATTATCGTGGAAGGTTTCGGTATGACGGAGTCCACCCCGGTCACCCATGTCAACCCGTTTGCCGGCGGCAAACGCAAAGTAGGCAGCATCGGCATCCCGATCAGTGACACACTGTGCCGGATTGTGGATATCGACAACGGTGAAACGGACATGCCCGTTGGCGAGACCGGGGAACTTCTGATCAAAGGCCCCCAGGTCATGAAAGGCTACTGGGGAAGGCCGGATGCCACCGCGGAAACCATTACCGACGGCTGGCTGCACACCGGTGATATCGCCAAGGTGGACGAGGATGGTTATTTTTACATCGTCGACCGCATGAAAGACATGATCATCTCCGGCGGATACAATGTCTACCCCCGGGATATTGAAGAAGTTTTCTTTGAACATCCGAAGGTATTGGAAGCGACCGCCATCGGCATCCCCCACCCGAAACGGGGTGAGCAGGTCAAGGTGTTCGTGGTCCTCAATGAGGGGGAGACGGCCACTCAGGAAGAGCTGCTCGAGTACTGCAAAGGCAAGCTGGCCACTTACAAGCTGCCCACCATGATCGAATTCAGGGATGAACTGCCGAAGACCAATGTCGGGAAAGTTTTGAAAAAAGACCTGCGGGCTGAAGAACTGGCCAAAGAGGGGTGATGAATATGAGGCGAAGAATACGCCCGTGTTAGGTTTTATGTGTTAAGGGTTAGGAAAAACCTTAAAAGCCGAAATCGTCTGAAAGCTAAAAATAAAAAAGGCGGGGAATACTTCCCCGCCTTTTTTAATGCTATATTTGCTTGGGTACTATTTGCCGCCAAACGCGTTTTCATCAATATCCACAGCCGCACCACTGGTTCCCAGGATGGCCTTCATTTTACCGAAGGTGACCGGGAGAACGGTTTCAACAAAGAATTCGCAGGATTTCAGCTGACCTTCGTAGAAAGGTTTATCCTTTTTCTTGGCTTTTTCGAGTTTCTGGCTGGCAACTACCGCCCGCCACAGCAGCATCCAGGCCATGGTCACATCCCCGGTCGCCTCCATGAACGGATGGGCAAAGGCAAAGGCTTTCAGGACATCGGGACTCATGGCTGTTGCGCCCATGTGCATGGCGACTTCACCCAGTTTGTTCAGCATATTTTCAACGGTATCCGCCGCCGTCTTGAGGCTCTCGATTTCCCGGGCGGCCGCAATGGTTTTCTGGACCTCACCCATGAGGTCCATAACCGCCTTGCCCTTGTTCATCCCGAGCTTGCGGCCTAACAGGTCCATGGCTTGGATGCCGTTGGTACCCTCGTAGATCATGGTAATACGGCAATCCCGTAGCAGCTGTTCTTGAGGATACTCCTTGATGTAGCCATAGCCGCCGAACACCTGCATCCCATGGCTGCAAACTTCAAAGGCCTTGTCGGTCACGTAGCCCTTGGCGACGGGGATGAGCACATCGATCAGCCCCTGATATTTTTCCTTCTTCTCCTGGTCGTCGGAAGTATGGATCATGTCTTCACAGTAGGCGACATAGTACAGCAGGCTGCGCATGCCCTCGATGTACGCTTTCATCGTCAGCAGTTGCCGCCGCACATCCGGGTGCTGAATAATGGGTACGGCCGGGGCATCCTTGTCCATGAAAGCCAGAATGTTCTTACCCTGGACCCTCTCACGGGCATAATTGACCGCGTTGAGGTAGGAACTCGAGGCACAGGAAAAACCCTGCAGCCCAACCAGCAGGCGGGCTTCGTTCATCATGAGGAACATGGCCCGCATGCCCTTGTTCTCCTCACCAAGCAGGGTACCGCGGCATTTGCCCTTCCCGCCGAGTGCAAGACTGCAGGTTGAATTGCCGTGGATGCCCATTTTTTCTTCTATACCGGTACAAACCACATCATTGGGTTCGCCGAGGCTGCCGTCGTCATTGACCCAGATCTTGGGTACCAGAAACAACGAGATGCCCTTGGTCCCTTCCGGAGCACCTTCGATACGCGCCAGTACCGGATGGATAATGTTCTCCGACAAATCGTGCTCACCACCGGAGATAAAGATTTTATTGCCGGTGATGGAGTAGGTACCGTCGTCATTCTTTACGGCCGTCGTCGTCAGGGCCCCGACATCAGACCCGGCCTCCGGTTCCGTAAGGAGCATGGTGCCGGTCCATTCACCGGTATACATCTTCTTCAAAAACAGCTCTTTTTGTTTGTCAGTACCGAACGCCTCTACCAGTTTACCGGCCCCGTGGGTAAGCCCGGGGTACATCATGAAGGCGAAGTTGGCACCTACAAAATAATCGCTGGCCGCCATGGCAACGCTTTTGGGCATACCCTGGCCGCCCCACTCGGGATCTTCCGACATGGCCAGCCATTCCCCTTCGATGAAAAGGTCAAACACCCGTTTAAATGACTCCGGGGTCGTCACCACGCCGTTTTCCAAACGGCAACCCTGTTCGTCCCCCTCCTTGGAAGTCGGTAAGATCTCCTTGATGGCCAGGTTGCGGGCCTCCTTGACGATCATGTCAATGACCTTTTTGTTGAATTCAGCGTAATCTGCATTTTCGCTGAATTGGGCAACCTCAAGCTGTTCATGTAATACGAAGTCGATATCTCTTCTGTCTGCGATTTGCTGTGCCATAATCCTCTATCCCCTCTGGCGGACGCAACCGGAACCGCCGGGTTCACGTTTGCGCGCACCTTAGTTTTGCGCTGCCACCAGCCGCCTGAGGTCGGTCGGCGGGGTGCCAGCATCCATCTTGGTACTACCCATATCGTCCAACCAACAGCTTTCCGGGCAGTCCCCTCAACTGTGTGTCACGTCGGGGTTCCCCACACCCCTTATAAACAGGTCGACCAATGGGTCGGCCATAGAAACCAGATCGTAACTACCCCCGGAATGGAGCCAGGTATTGATCACTTCATCGATGGCACCGATAATAAAGCGTTTCACCAGCCCCATGTACAGGTCTTTGCGCATCAGGCCTTCATCCTGCCCGCTCTCCACAATTTCAGATACCAGATCCAGGTACATTTTTGACATTTCCCGAATCTGCTCTTCACACATCCGGCTGAAACGGCGGGTCTCGGTTTGGTATAATATCGCCATACTTCGGTCACGCTGGAACTCTTCCAGGTGCCTTTTGATCAGCAAGCGCAATTTGTCGCGGGCATTATCCGCCTTGTCAACTTCTTCGCGGAACCGACCAAACACCTGTTTGGTCTTGTACCCGAAAAAATTCACCATGATATCTTCTTTATTCTTGAAATAAAGATAGATGGTTCCATCGGCCACACCGGCTTCCCTGGCTATCTGACTGATCGTGGCCTGGTGAAAGCCCTGCTCGGCAAATACTTTGATGGCTGCCTCGAGGATCTGGTGATACTTGCCGTTTGATTTGGATTTCTTATTGATAACCGCCTCCAGTTGAAACAATGTTTATGAATGAACACTCATTCATTTACCAAAGGGCTCATAGGGGTGTCAAGGAGAATCATGAATTTTTTGGCCCGAAAGCATATATCGAATATAATCATTTAATTACAAAGTGTTATATAAATATATCCGACATCGCATGTATATAAACTGCAAAATAAGGGTGTTTTTTTGGTCGGTGAGGATTTATTCATTTGCGAGGGCAGCTCGAATTCTTATTATTGGATCTCGACCGTGAGCTGAAATATCCTTTGGATTCTTCCCGGGGGATAATGGGGGGCATGACGTTTGCTGGCGGGTTGCGGGCTGCATAGAATTAGCACAAAAAAAGGGGGACCGGCTCGAAATCGATCCCCCTGATACTCAGGTCACAAGTACAGTTGCCTATTCCACAGCCGGGCGCGGCAACACTTTGGCTTGCTCGGCAATCTCGGGGACTTTGTGCTCCCACTCGATGGCCATAAGGTGCACGCCGGCAACGCCTTTCATCTCTTTGAATTCTTCGATCTGTTCGCAGGCCATCTTAATGCCTTCAGCCGCGACTTTGCCCTTTTCGGCACCCTGCAGCCTCTTGATGACTTCCTCGGGCACGTCCATGCCGGGGACTTTGCTGGCCATGTAGCGGGCCATACCCACACTCTTCATGGGGGTGACACCAGCCAGGATATAGACTTTTTCCGTCAACCCCATATCATTGGCCTGTTTGACCCATTCCCTGAACTTGTCCATGTTGTAGATGCACTGGGTCTGGATGAAATCCACCCCAGCGTTGATTTTCTTGGCCAGGCGATGCACCCGCCACTCAAAGGGATCGGCAAAAGGGTTGGCCGCCGCGCCGATAAACATCTTCGGTGGGTCCTCAATCTCGGCACCACCCTGGAATTTGCCATCATCGCGCATGGTCTTGATCATGTTGATCAACTGCATGGAATCGACGTCGAAAACGCCCTTGGCCATGGGATGGTCGCCAAACTTGCAGTGGTCCCCGGACAGGCAAAGCATATTTTTAATACCGTGGGCATAGGCCCCCAGGACATCACCCTGCATGGCCAGGCGGTTGCGATCACGGCAGACCATCTGGTAGTTGGGCTCCAACCCCTCTTCCAGCACGATCAAACTGGCTGCCCAGCTGGACATACGCACCATGGCGGTCTGGTTGTCGGTAATATTGACCGCATCGACCATTCCTTTGAGATGCTGGGCTTTCTCCCGTACTTCGACGGCGTTGGTGCCGCGCGGTGGCCCGAGCTCGCCGGTAAATGCAAATTGTCCTGCCTTCAAGATCTTCTCAAGGTTGCTTCCTGATTTCAAACCGTTCTGCTCTGTGCTCATAACAATCACCTTATCCTCAACGATTCAGCATCCAGTTATTGATGTCTTCATACTGACCGATAGATGGCTTGCCAGCGCTACTCTTCGTCAGGCTCTGTCAGTTTTTCATAGCCGGGTTGAATCAACGTCCGGGGTACCGTATCATTCCAGTCCTTTATCGGGTGAAAATCCATGATGCAATCGACCCGCCCCTGGGCTGCCAGGCGTTCGTAAATCCGGAACCAGGCACAGGGCTGGTCATCACTGATTTCACAATTCCCGTCATTGGTACCGCCGCAGGGGCCGTTGTAAAGGCCTTTGGCGCACATGGTGACCGGGCAGATTCCGCCGGTCCAGGCCAACACACAGCTCTGGCAGGAACGGCAGCGCTCCTCGTACCAGCCTACGGCCCGGTTGGCAGACATACCGGATGTATCGACGCCCGGAAAGACCGGGATATCTGGAAACCTTTCGGCCAGAAACTGAATCCCCACACCGCAGGCCATGGATAAAATGGCATCATATTCTCTGACGATGTCATCCAGGGCCTCGAGATATTCCATGTCGCATTGTCTTTCGATCGTTTTGGAGCCCAATTCAATGGGATTGTCATCCAGTTTACGAGCCATCTCCAATTCGGCATTCAGCACCGCGACTTCCTTTTCACCTCCGGCCAGGCAGACTGCGACACAGGTTCCACACCCCACGTTGAGGACCTTTTTATAGTCCTTGAGCATCGTCTTCAACTCTTCAAAGGGTTTTCGCTTGGCTACTATCATTTCCCCTCCTGTTATACAGATCGGTTACATTTCCGAGTCACGTGCCGCCACACATTACATGGCCGATTCGGGATGAAATACGTCGACTTCCTTGAGATCTTCACCCAGGTATTCGCGCTCGTTGGGACCCAAAATGCCCATGGACAGGCAGATCAGGGTCCACAGATGCACGGTTTCCCACTTGTGCTCGTTGATCTCGCTCAGGTCGTGCACCTGGGCGTGGCAGTTGTGGCAGGGTGTGATGGCATAAGCCGCACCGGTGGTCAGAATCTGGTCCGCCTTGAGCTTACCGTAGGCGCGCCGCTGCTCCGGAAAGCCCGACTGCAGGAACCCACCGCCGCCGCCGCAGCAGTAATTGTTGGACTTGTTGGGGTACATCTCAATGAAGTTCTCTTCACCGACCACCGCTTTGACCACCTCTCGCAGGTCGTTGGCAACGGGATCACCGTAGGTTTTACGCACCAGCTGGCAGGGGTCC
>Ga0126326_1000209_pt1 | contig 24849 bp, 18 predicted proteins | sample InaspJWI67metaG_FD_94485 | JGI IMG/M metagenome (GOLD analysis project Ga0126326, IMG submission 94485) | Marine gutless worms symbiont microbial communities from Oahu, Hawaii - Inanidrilus sp. 1 OAHU.JWI-67 metaG | ecosystem: Host-associated > Annelida > Digestive system > Unclassified | place... | reverse complement strand
TCGACTTCACCATCCGCAACGCCTGGCAGAAGTAATTAGAGGAGTTAAATTTGTCAATGGTGTCGAAGAAAAACGGATTGCCGCCTAATTTCTTCATACACAACTATTGACTATATCTCTCATTTATTTTAAAAACCGCTACCTCTAAGAGTAAAACAGAAGAATTAGAAGAAAGAATTTCCCCAAAGCCCATATATTCGAATTGGCCTGAAAATACGCTCCCGGCCTAAAAAATTAATCTTGACAGCAAAGCCGGCTTTGATAATTTGAGTATGTGTAGTTTGCTCTGAGGAGTGCTTCAATATGTTGGGCTGCCTTGTCCCGTCGTAGCTCGGAGAGCGAAGTCGGACCTGTCGCGGCGTCTTGTGGGGTCGTAGCTTATAGGCGAAGCCCCAAGCTTCAGCGAAGACGGAAGCTGAAGCCGATACACAATTTGTGAATTTCGATATATCAGCTCTGGAAAAGCAACTTCTTATCTTTGGAAATCTTCGCATGCCATCCGTCTCCGGTTATTTACGAAAGTAGAATTTTTGTTCACCAACTCCCGTGAAATGGATCAGTCCAGGCAGCAGTTTATATCAATCTTAGGATTGAAATTTTAAAACGATGAATATATATATGTATATATATCACTATTGGAGATTATCATGCCGGGAAATCGCACCATCATAACGCTTCCGGAGGAGGACAAGTTGTGGCTTCAAAGCTACAGTCGCGCCCATGGTATATCTCTTGCCGAAGCGGTGCGGCAGGGAGTCCAGAAACTGCGGATGGCCGAACAGCAGGAGCTATATCGATCCTTGGTTAAAAGCACGCGAGGTATCTGGAAAAAAGGCGACGGTCTAAAATATCAGGATACTAATCGGTCAGAGTGGCATTCTTGAAAATGGACAGGTTACTTGATTCAGTCATTCTAATTGATCATCTTAACGGTATCGAAGATGCGACTCATTTTATCCTTGATCTTGATCCAATGCAAACCGCCATTTCAGTTATCACGAGAGCTGAAATTCTGGCCGGAATTGGCGAAGATCAAAAAGTGGATGTCTTGCCGCTATTGGATCAGTATCACCTCCTGAAAATAGATAAACCTGCAGCCGATCTTGCAGCAGATTTATGCAGAGTTCATCGATGGAAATTACCGGATGCATTTCAAGCCGCTTTGGCGATGTACCATAAAATTAAGCTAGACACACGCAACACGAAGGACTTTGATCCCAATAAACAGGACTTTGTTGAAATTCCTTACAAACCGAATTGTATATTCAAGCGCACATTTCTGAGAGGAGCCAAACTTAAATCTTTCACACCCCATGACGGCGTGAATAGGCTGATGGCTTGGGAGACACCCAACCCGACAGCGCCCTCGCGTCAGGGCGATAAATTTCGACCTTCAGAGGGTAACAGGCGGCCGTATCGCTGGAATGCTCTTTGCTGCAATCGCCGCCGGGACAGGTCGAGAGCGCGCCCAGCAAGTCGATCTCGGCGAAGAGTTCGATGTAATCGCCGGGGCGCACCGGGCTGGCCTTCATGAAATACTGATGCGTATCACGGGTGAATCCAGTGCACATGAATACGTTGAGCACATCATGCACATGTGCTTCGGCCACATGTAGCGACAACTTGGTTTCATCGGCCAGGGCGCGGGTCAGGTTTGAATGGCAGCAATGGTGATAATCCTGCCCGCTCAGCAGCCGGTTTGTATAAGGATCGCAGCGCGTACCAATCACGTCATGCACACCGCCGCCATCCGCATCGAAACCATACCAGTCAAGTGTGTCATAAGTGATCGTCGTCATCGGTCGCATATGTGGAAAACCGCTCCACATCTGATCACCGGTACTCAGGTGGGTACCGTGGAGCGCGCGGGTCTTGCCGCTGTAAAACTTTTCTGACAAGTCGTTCTGCGACCAGAGATTTAAATCACCCACCTGTGGACCGTCAACGCTGACAATCCTGAAAAAATACCCTGAAGGAACACGAAAGGCTCTGGCATCACGCGTTGGCACGATCACTTCATCCGTCAATACCATGGTTTTGCGTGCAGCGGCATAGGTAGCCATATCCGGCACGGGAAGAGTATCGACTGGGTAGCAGATCACAGGTTTGATCGCCCTGCGGGCATCGGCATCGGCTGGCGCTTGGCATTGGGGAGTGCGTTTCATCAAATACCTTATTTATAAATAATTAAAATCCTATATCATATCGGTTATGTGTTCGCATTTATTCAACCAACTGAGATGAGTGTGACCCCCATAATGACAATTACCACACCGAAAAACTGAAAACCCCGCAATCGTTCTTTCAGTATGAGTGCTGCCAAAATTACTGCTACGGCGGGATAGAGGGAGCTGATGACGCAGACCAAACTCAACATGCCTTTTGTCGTGGCATTGGTGTATGCGAGGGCCGCGGTGCTGTCCAGAATGCCAATTGCAAAGACCACTGGAAGGTGAATGGCTTTGATCTTTAAGGATGGACGCTTTAATAATACAGCTGGTAATAGAAACATGAAAAAAGATAATCGTGACACCATCGCAGCCCATAGCGGATCAACGGCACCAGCAAAATCCATAACCACATAAAAGGCGCCGAATCCTAAAGCGGCTCCTAAAGCGGGTAAAATTCCAGCGGCAAGACGCTTTTTATTTACATTGGCTTTCTTTTCGAGTGATATCGTCACTCCTCCACCGATCGCGAGCATTATCCCAAGCACCTGATGGGGGTGGAGAACCTCACCGAGAGCGAGACCGGTAAGTACAGGTAACAACACACACAGAGCGCTGACAGGAACGACAATCGATATAGCACCTTCGGCAAGTCCGCGGTATAAGCAATAAAGCCCTCCAACCCCACCAGCACCACCCAATACAGCATACAGAAGGTTCGGGTCTCTGGGTAATGGAACACCCCGCACGCCCACGCTAAAGAGTAACATCCCTACACCCGCCATGCTTGAAAACATGAGGAGCGTTAGCACCGGCATAACGCGACTTTTCGTCCCGGCCAAAAATGCTGAAATCCCCCAACTCAAACAGGCGATCAGGGCCAAGCCTACGGCAAGCATTGCACGCATCTTTGGGTATCATGGGTAGGATTTGAAAAGGACATTCTTATTAAACCAGCCTCAAATTTCCATTCCATATTCATCAAACACTTTATAATATATTACAATTCATCAATTCAAGTGTTTTGGTCTTTATCGATTGTTTCCCATTGCTGAGGCCGATGGTCTCGGAAAGCCTTCCACAGGATATGTACATCACACGGTTTGAGTATTTCTAAATCAATTGTGTTTATAACCAATAGATCCGCATTTTCAAGACGATCGGCAATATTGGCCGATTCGCTGACATTTTTTGTTAATCCGCTGATTGTCTCGACGGGTACTGAGTCCATGTATTTGAAATTTAAAGAAAAAATAGATTCGATCATCGGTACGGAACTTGCATATATTGCAGCTGGACAAATTTGAAGATAGAAAACCGGGTCCTAAGGGCCAGATCCGTGATGACTGGCTTTGTCCCGGAACGAAGCCGAGGGGTGCCGGAATACTGGAATGATGGGTTTAGAATAATGAGATCTTTTTTAGAGATAAGGGCCAGGCTGATTTCCACATTAGTTCTTTCTGCTATTATCCTGGTGCAGGTTGTTAGTGGTCTTGAATCTGTCTACAGTGCGGCCGCCGCCACCGGTATAAAGATTATCGGAGCAGACCCTGAAGGCCGGTATCTGGTCGAACAACGTGACGGCATTTTGAATACATGGCACATTCCGAGCGCACGCCTGTGCTGGACGGCCGGTGAAATGGATCCTGTCAAAAAGGCGATCATCGACCCAACCGGTCAGTTGGTTGTCACGACCCACAGCCGGGCCCACATCCAGATTCGAGCGCTGGCAGACGGAACACTGCTTCAATCCATCGACGGTGCGATCGGCTACAAGCGAATCAATCAAATCGGTTTCGATGCCGGCGGCAGGTTCATAATGGCTAAATACGGCGGGATTCATATCTATTCAACCAGTCGTGACAGTGTGGTCAGGATCTGGGAAGCCGGCAGCGGCAAGCTTCACAAAGAGATCAGAGGACTGACTTCGGCCGCATTCGACCCCCAGGGGCGTTATGTGGCTGGTAGTAAAAGTTCAAAAGGCACCCGCGTTGTCAGAACCGCGGCAGGCTTTGCCACGGTTACCGAAGAATCTAAATTTGAAAAAATGATCGGCAGTACATCCGACAAAAAAGTACTTCTCTGGGCTCTGGACAGTGGCGAAGTAATCAACACGCTCAGCGGGCATCCCGAAGCAATCAAGAAGATATATATCGCCCCGAAGGGGCGCTTCATCCTGGGATTCGATTATACGGGACTGGTAACCATCTGGTCGGTTGATGCTGCAAAGCCCGTCAAGACCGTTCGGATCAGTGAAAAACGCCTTTACAAAAATGATCTGAAACGCATCCAGCTTGATGATTCGGGGCAATACTTCACTTTCCGGGGAATGAATGCCAAAACGGCCAAAATCTGGCGCCTGGCAGATGGAAAAGCAGTTGTGCATATAGAAAACCCGGGTAACCTTAAATCGATTCACTTCCGGGCGTCCCGATCGCGGGTCGTATCTGTTTCGCACAGCCATGTTCGAACCTGGAGTCTGGACAGCGGCAAAATGGTTGGCGATTTTGAAATGCCTTACAATGATCGCTTATGGATCGATTCAGCCGGGCGACAGATGATCTACACATCTTCAAAACAGATAACATCCGTCAATTTAGAGACCGGATCCATCGATTATGCTTTAGAAGGCCATCAAACACGAATTTTTCAGCTGGAGTACTGTCAGAACGGTTTCGCTCCGGATCAACCGATAATCGTTTCCAGAAGCAATGACGGATGGGTACTTGTCTGGAACCCGGCAACCGGCGACCTGTTGAACAACCGGAGATTCATTGCTTCGGTTCAAGGTCAACGTCTGCCGTGGACATATGTTTCGGGCGTGCACATTGTCGGCCTGGATACCCATTCCGTCCCGGTTGTCTGGAATATCGGCACGGATGCCCTGGTTGCCCTGAGCCCATAGCGATAAGGTCACCGTTAGAAACCATTTTTGAATGATTGGCTTTAGAAACCAGAATAAAGGTCATATTATCAATGTTCTCCGCCGAAGGCGGCAGGATTTTATGTTTTCCGCCCTCTTAGCGGAAAACATCAAGAATAACTTAACTCTGCGTTCTCTGCGCCTTTGCGGTGAGGATTTTTTCTTTTTTAGAACTTGGGTTAAATTTCTATTTCACAGTCATCAGCATGAACAAACAATCTTGCATCATATTCCTATCAATTTTTATCTCTTGCACAACAATTGCTGTATCAACGGTCACGTATGCAACCGAACAGACAAGCAGCAGGGCCGTTAGGGTGGTTCCGTTTTCCGGTACCGCCGAAAACGGTGCAATACCAAGTCCCGACCAGACAAAGGGCATACCGGTCACTGATTTTGAACTGGTAGTTCAGGCGGGTCACGCCGGTGCCGTCCAGGCCGTCGCCATGGGGCCGGCGGGCAAATATTTCGTTTCCGGCAGCGCTGATAAAACGATTAAAATCTGGACCCTGGAATCCGGTATTCTGCTGCGAACCATTCCGGTTTTTTATGCGGTCAGCGCTCTGGTTATCGATGCATCCGGACAGCTGGTCTACACGGCTAATTCAGAAAATGGAGATATAACTGTTTTCCGGCTTACCGATGGACAGCGTATGACGAACTATCGCGGAAAAAGGGAAATTTATTCCCTGGCCCTGACTCCTGACGGCCGCCAAATAGTTACCGGCAGCGGAGACGGTCATATCCAGGTTCGCGATGTAAACAGCGGAATGCCTGTCTTATCCATATCGACCGGTAAAATGACGGGCGTCTATTTTCAAATTTATGCTCTGGCTGTCAGTCCCGACGGTCAATTAATGGCGACAAACGGTCTGCGCGGCGATATCATGATATGGCACCTGCAGACCGGTGAACTGATCCACACGCTAAAAGGGCACAACCGGGTTGTACAGGCCCTGGTGATCTCTCCTGACAGTCAACACCTGGTATCGGCCGGATCGGATAACAGCATCCGGATCTGGCAACTGCATTCAGGCCGGTTGCTGCATACCTTGAACGGGCATCCGGCAGACAAATACAGCGCCATACAGGCACTGGCCATCGACCCTGCCGGGCAGACGCTCCTATCCGGTGACAGTCATGGCAACGTTCTTACCTGGGACATGCCGTCCGGCGAGCAGAAAAGCGCAATTCAAGCCCATCAGGACGGTGTTCGTGCCCTGGCCTTCGATCCCGTGGGTCAATATTTCGTGACTGCGAGTAAGGACCACACCCTGAAAGTGTTTGATTTTTTAACCGGACAGCTCGCCCGAAAACTGATTCACGGTACTTTCAGCATGACGGCCGTTGCCTGGCACCCGACGGAGAGATATCTAGTGGCCGGTGGTTCCGACAATGTCATTCGTATCTGGAATTTAAATGCCGGACGGCTGCATAAAACCCTGTCCGGTCACAGGGGCCGGATAGGATCGCTGGCCGTCGATCCCACCGGGCACTATATCATCTCCGGCGGCTGGGATCAGACCATCCGGATCTGGGAATTTGCCACCGGGAAACCGGTGCACGTCTTGAAAGGGCATGAAGGTCGCATAAGGGCTCTGCAGTTAGACAGCCGGGGCAAACTGATCATCTCGGGCGGCGACGATCGGTCCATCAGGCTCTGGTCCCTTTCCTCGGGTGAACTGCTGTATACGTTCAACGGGCACAGCGGTCCTATCAGCTCTCTTTGCCTGGATCCGTCCGATCGCTATCTGGTATCCGGGGCCTGGGATCGGACCTTGCGTATCTGGGACCTGAAGGAACGGACGCTGCTGAATACCATGGCTCCAGGGGCCACCGGCGGTTTTGGTGGCGCAACCGGCCATTCCGGACCGGTCCTGGCGCTGACAATGGACCCGCAGGGTCGCTTTTTTGTATCGAGTGCCCTGGACCGGACCGCAAAGTTCTGGGAACTGAACAGCGGTGAATTGCTGCATACCATGAAATGGAACGATATCGGTGTGTCGATCCGGATGGATCCCAAACGCATGCGGCTGATATCCGGCAGCCTGGACGGGAAAGTAAAGGTCTGGGATATCGAAACCGAAGATGCAGTGGCCGTGTTGGAGAACGATTCGACGGCTACCGTCATCGATTCAAATCAAATGGTACGGTTCGAATACACCGGCTTTGACGACATGACCGCAGTCAATGATGTTGCCGTCAGCCCGGATGGAAACCGAATTCTGGCGGCCAATCAAAATGGCTCCATTAAACTCTGGGATTTGCGGCGTGATTCCCATATCACCTTTGTCAGTGCGGCCGATGAGTGGGTGATGTTTAACCCGGATGGATTTTTTGATGCATCCGGCAGCGGCGGCGATGTGGTTCCCATGGTTCAGGGCATGACGGTATTCGGAATTGACCAGTTTGCGCTGCGTAACAATCGTCCTGACGTCATTTTGAAAACGATGGGATTGGGTACCGATCAAATCCACGCTCACCTCCACAATTATTATCTGCGACGGCTGAAAAAAATCGGACTGTCACCGGAACAATTATCCGGTGATCTGCACGTGCCGCAAGCCGCTATCCTCGAGTCCAACCAGGTGATCAAGCAGGTGCATCTGTTATGTGAATTCAGCGACACACGGATGTCTCTCAAGAAATACAATATCTACGTCAACGATGTTCCGCTGTACGGAATCTATGGGAAGGATATTTCCGGATCGACCGCTGTGGTGAACGAATTGATCGATTTGAACGCGGGACGCAACAAGATAGAGGCAACCTGTATCAATTCCGCCGGTCTCGAAGCCTATCGGGCCCTGGCTTTTTTCGATTATAGGGAGCCGGTCAAAGGCGATCTTTATTTTGTGGGGTTCGGATGCTCGCGTTACCGGGACAGCCGATTGAATCTACGTTATGCTCACAAGGATGTAAGCGATCTTGCGAATACGTTTAAACAGATGGTAGGTGCCTTCCATCAGGTTCACATCAGGACTTACGTTAATGACCAGGTTACCGCCGGGGCCTTCAATAATGTCAGAGAACTGTTAAAACAGGCAGCCGTGGATGATACGGTTGTCCTGTTCATCGCCGGACATGGTGTTCACGATGTCGATCCGGACCTTACCTATTACTATTTGACCCATAATGCGGTTCTGGAGGACCTGAAATCTACCGCGCTCGACTTTGAATTCATCGAACGCCTGCTGGTCGATATTGCGCCGCGCAAAAAGCTTTTTCTGATCGACACCTGTGAATCAGGTGAATTGGACGAACAAAGCGTTCAACGGACTATCGCCGAAGCCGGTGACAGGGGAATGGTGGCGCGTTCGGCCAGGGCCGTCAGGGTGGTGCCGCGGGGAAGACAGGGCAGCGGACCGATCGATCGCGATCGGTATATCTACAATGAGCTTTTGAGAAGATCCGGTGCCATTGTATTTTCATCTAGCCGGGGCGATGAGTTATCCTATGAAAGTGACCGGCTGCAAAACGGATATTTCACTGAACAGCTGATCAAGGGACTGTCAACAGACGGGGCGGATGAGAACCGTGATCAGATGATTTCATCGGATGAGCTGCGGCGCTTTGTCGCCGATTCGGTTTTCCGAATGAGTCACGGTCTGCAGCACCCGACTGTCGATCGCGACAACATCTACCAGAAAATATTTTTTCCGGTTGTTGATGCTGACCACTGATCCCCATTATATTTTGAAAACTCCCTGTCGCTCGCTACCGGGTATTCTTGATTCCCTCTTCCCATAGCGGGAGAGGGTCAGGATGAGGGGGGAGTTGAGTAGATTCCCTTTCCTTAATCTTCAATCAGCCACATTCAGGTGTTTTTGTATATCTTTGACTTTTTCACCCACCTCTTCGGCGGTGTCTTCGGCGCGTTCGATATACACTTTCGCCTGGGTCTCGGTAACCCCGCCGGACATATCCCCGCCCATGTTCTTGATGACCAGTATGCTCACTAGCAACACCACGATGACCGCTCCGACCAGCATAAATGCACGCATATTTTTATCCTTGCTGATATCTGTTACCTTCAGGTTATTATTTTCCTGCCTCGCTCCGGCAACTGCCGACCGCTACCCGGGTGGATCGGCCTCGAGCAGCTTATCGAGAGCCACGCGTGGGTCGTCACCCTCGATCCAACTCGAATCGAACCCTTCCGGCCACGTGCGTTTACCGCCGGCGAAGACCGTCTCAAAGAGCGGGATGATTCCGCTCTCCGGAATCACGGCCTCGCTCTTGTCCTTGACTCCGGGGATCCACTTGCTGCGCTTCAGTGTGGTCATGGTGGGCATCATCCAATGTGTTCCCATTCCGCTGCGGATTGCCTTGGGTAGCGTCAGGTCGTGGATGGTAACGCGTTCCTCTGCCCCCTCCGTCCCCATCGCTTCGCCGTAAGTCCGGCGCACGTCCTTAAGGAGACTAGCTATTAGCTTGTTGGCGACTTTAAGCTTGGCCCCGGTGGCAGCGCCGATCCCGCGGTCCTGGGAGAACCCCGCACTATACGCGGAGGCATCCGCGACAAGGATGCGGAAGGGCGGCAGCGTCGCCGGCTCCCTCGTCTTGGACTCGCCCCAGACCTCGATCATCGAACGTAGGGCGAGGAGGAGACTGATCAGCCCGCGGTTGTCCATCGCACCGCCGTCCGTGACCCAGTAGCGTGGAGTGCCGGCGTGCTCGTCAATCGCGAGGTTCGAAAAGACCGGAGGGAAGTTCGCGCTCGCAGAGGCCATTGCCGGGATCGAAATACTCGAGTCCCCGAAAGAGACGTAGCGGAGGTCGGCGGCATAGCTGGGGTCCGCGTCCTTCGTGTTCGATCCCGTGAATGACGGGATGTTGGTGAACACAATGCGGGTTCCGGCGTTCGCCCCATCGGTATCGCTCGACTTGGTTAGGCTAGACTCGGCCTCTCCCCGGAGAGCTGTGTTGAAGATGATGGCGATGTCCTTGCAGCTGCCCAGGGTCGAACGCTCGCCGTTGATGTGCCGTTCGAAGCTCTCTTTGAGAATAGTCCCGAAGCGGTCCCCCTCGATGAGACGCCACTCGAACGCACCGTTCAGAACGTACTGGATGTGCCGATCCTTGACCGCGGCCTCGAACTTCGCCCAGGTGTCTTCGCGGGTCCGCATATCCACAGAGATAAGCTCGGGTCGGTGATGGGCGAAGAGTGCGTTGCCTAAGCTGCCGCCGGACACGCTGCTGATGCCAGCGACGCGATGCAGCACGCCGCGATCCCCAAGGGCGCGGAGCACCGTCATAGTGTGGATCGCGGCGCGCGTGCCGCCTCCAGAGGCCGCGACAAAATACATCGGCGGGTCGATGCTCTTTTCATCCGGATGTGCGCGAATTGCCTCGTGCGCCCTACCCAGCGAGAAGGCATTGGCGGCGGGCGGCGGGTTTGTATAACCGCGAATATGGTAGTTTCGCGGGTTTCCCATCTGGTCCTGAAAGCACCAGAAGAACACGACGAAGAAGATCACGGCGGGACAGGCGTGGAAAAAGCGGATGTAGCTTTCAAGGATCTGGATGCGTCTTCTCGCCTTGCTGCTCGTCTTGGATCGGGCCGCGATCTCACGGAAGATGCTTGCCGGGCGAAAGAAGTTAAAGTGGTAGGGGTACTTCTGGTCGCGGCCCATGTCGCGGATAACTGCAAGTCGCGTGCCCCCGTGGGGCTGGATCCACATCTTCTTGCCCGGGTATTTCTCCTGCCTGTGCTTGTACTCGATTTTCACGGGGTGATCGTCCGTCTTATCGAGGAATCCCATCATGACTTCGATCATCGAGCGTGTTGTCCAGTAGTCGTAGATCCATGACAGTACGTAGAACAAAAATAGGTACTGGATCAATGCCGTGCCCGAAGTGGCGTCCAGAACCGTGGTCACATACTCCACGCCGGCGAGGCGCGCCGCGGCGAAGGCGAGGACGATCACAGACACGAGCAGGGATCCGCCATCGATAAACAAACGGTTGATGATTTCCAAGAGCGAGTCGAGCCGCGGATGGAATACGACCATCGCCATGAACCACCACGAGATGAAGAAGCCCACAACAGCATACGTGTTGATCTGATGCACGGGGGCAATCACGATGGCAAAGGAAGGAATGAGGACGAGCTGGAAAGGCGTGTTGATGACCGCGAGTACGAGCCCCCGCAAGATCTCACCACGCGTTGCATTCGAGGGAAAGTTCGGGTCGAACAGCTGGGTCTGGTTGAGCAGTCCCGAATAGGCGTCTCGGAAATCCATGCGCCTCTTGCGGAACACGAACCACGCCCACCAGCGCGCAAACGGCAGGGCGAAGAACAGCAGGAAGGCCCCGAGAGGAGCCATGATGTGTCGATACGGCTTGTCGTCCACGTACTCCGTTGTAGCCGGGTCGGCGAGAATCCAGATAACTCCAGCCGCCGCGACAAAAACGAGCCAGCCCAGGATGGAGGGGAGCCCTCGCGGCGTGGCGGCCGCACCGAGCAGGCCGCAGAGGATCCCGAGCGCGAGCAACCCGTAGGCAACAAAGGAGAAAATAGGGAGATCGACGAATGCGCCGATGAGGACCCAGGTCGCCCACACCAGCCAGGGGAGAAGCGGCAACCAACGGAAAGGTCCGTCGAGACCGTTCTTCCACAGGGGGGCAGCGCTGCGATCCGCTCGCCGCGCCGCCACCTGAAGAACGACCGTCAGCAGGGCAATGGCCAGGATGGCAACGAGCCAGGTCATCCCACCCCGGAACGTCAAAAACCGCGGGCCGTTGGTCATCGCGAGGAGGCCGATGAGACCCGTGACCCCGGCGATCACCGAATGCCGAGGGAGCCAGTTCCGAAGGCCGGTGCCGTCCGTCCGGTTCAGCCAGAGATCGAAAAAACGCGTGTTTTCGTGTGCCCACTTGGCTATGATGAGCGGGAAGGGGTGCCAAGTACCGTCCCGCTTCTTGCAGCTGACCTTTCTAAACATCTTTACCCCTCCAACTCGCTGGCCCGTGGAGAGAGAAGCTGTCACGAGCCGCAATCCATCTTTAAGCAGTCGATTTAATTAAAATCATATGTCACTTGAAGTTTTCTTATATTGATCAAACTGGCCGCTCCGCGGCCAGCGACTAAGCCGACTACAAATTCGCTTTCAAATTATGGCGATCACATTCCTGATCCACCTATTACTATCAATACGGCTTCCTGGTAGTTGGCAGCTATAATTCTTATCTCAGCAATCGGCATTAACAGATCTCGGACAGTGATACTTATCATTCGTCGTGCCGTGGCCCTGGTCCCTTCGAGGGGCCTCCCTCAACGCCCGGCTCTGCTGGTGGTCGCTGATTTATGAATTCGGCATTATCGCCTGGTACCGTCATTAAGGTGCAAAGCAGAACGTATTTATGAAGGTTGGAAATTGCTGTAAAACAATACGACGGATGATACCGACAATTTATGAATCGGCTAGTCTATAATTTTGATAAGGCGCATTGAACCTGCGTATCCAGCAGCAGATAGGATCTAAACGTGAATTGTCAGTTGGTTTACGGAGCAGCTCAGTTCATCGAGGCGTCGAAAGAAATAGGAATAAGTATCCGATATATTCTGCTGAATTGATTGTCAAGATCAATTTCAGAAATACTCGAAGAACGGAGGTCGGATAGGCAAAAAATTGCTAACTTGTTTCCGAATTGAATAAATCTGAATATTCTTGACAACATATGTGAATAATTATAAAGGGAGTCTGTCAAACGCTTGCTCCGAGCCGAAAGTAATCTTCTCTTTGCTTTACCTCATCCGGAATCGAAAGCTCATCTATTCTGATTCGAATAAAAAGATTATCGTCAATTCTTAACCCAAAATTTGAACGGCTAAAATTCTATAAAATATCCACAAATCCATTATTTGTAATTCTTGGCCCAAAAATCCGCTCCAATCCGGGCGGCACTTCAAAGAGGAGTTCTCGAATGTCTATTTTTGATGATCCAGATGTTGCTGCCGCGTTTGGCACCATTTACCAAGTCGGAGCTGCTGAGTTTGAAAAGACCGCTTCAGAAAGCAGCTGGGCACAGCGAGTTCGCCGGATGGTCAGCCGCGGTACAATGATGCTTCCTGCGGACTGGGAACAGGCTGCCGGAACCGATCTGCCGGTATCGGTTGCGAGCGCTCTTCGTCAGGCATGGCATGATGGCGCATCAGATTTCGCAAAGGTGGGTCGGCGTCACGGGCTTCGCTTGCAGATTCCCGCAGCCGATCCGGTCACGGAAGCTCGTATCACTTCAGTTCTGAGACGCGCTTCCCAGGTCGACTCAATCATTTTCGCGGATCGGGGTCTTTCAGGCCCGATATTGTGGGGTTGGCCCCTTGAAGTCAGAACCATTGGCGGTGGGCCCGCGGCCGCTATCGGAAACTACTACCACAAAGAGCTTCTGGTCCTCGAACCCGAAATTAAATCGGCCGACAGCACCCACCTGTTGATCATTGAGTCCCCTGACGAACCCATGCCGGTGATAACCGGTCGCATCGATGCGGGCTTCGTGTTGGTTTTCGTCAACTCCCGCGACGACGTGACGCTTGAAACCCTCCGTACCCTAAACAAGGTCGTCAGGTTTCGGGCAGCGGCTGCGGTTAAACGGCCGGGCGATGTAGCCGCGTTCATAAATCACTTCCTTGATGAATTGGCACACAACAACCCGCCTGACGTCGCAGTCTCCCACACCGCGGAGCAATCCGGTGACTATGTCATTCTGGGAGATCCGCTCTTCCTTAATCAGGCCCGAGTCAGCACCTTTACCGCCAGACTCGAAGCCGAAGTGGAACGTCAATATCAGAGCGGCGTCCTCAAATTCAATACATTCAAAAACGCACTCCGGGCGACGAAGACAGCACCTTCGCCTCTGGGTTGGCGCTGGCATTCGGAGGGAAAAGCTGCAACAGAGACCTTGTCGGCAACTGAGCCGGCGCGGGAGGTGATGCGAAGCCCAGCGGCACGCTCCAGTCTGCTAGCTGAGGGCGCGGAAAGATACCTCCAAGCGCAAGTGATCGAGCAAACCGGAAAGGGTCCGGTACAACGTCGGAAATCTTTCGAGGCTGATGCAGATCACGAGATCCATGTGCGGATCGGTCCGAGCAGTCTGGATTGGATCAGTGTACGCAGGAGGTTTCCCGACCATGAGCTTCCCAACGATGAGGCTCGCCTCACGGTCCACCTGCTGATGCCTGGCGCAAACCCGGAAACCGGTGTGCAAGAAATACTCATCGGCTCCACGGGTGCCAGCCGTGTCGCGAAATTCCCGGTTCACATTCCGGCGAATATGGATCGAATCGATGCCACGATAACAGTCTATCACGAGGGCAAGCATCTCCAGACCGCCGTATTGTCAGGTCCTGTTACACGGGGCGAGGAGACTACGGATGCTACCGGCATCAAGTTTGCCCGCGGCATCCCGAGCTCCGTGGACTTCGATCACCAGCAGCAGGGCGACCTGATCGTCGAGAAGGAAAGCGGCGAACTCAAGCTGACGGTATTCAATCCGAATGCTGAACCCGAGCAGCCGTCCCATGAAGTGCTGCATCCTTCTCTGGCAGGCGTCAATTCCGTGGTCGATCAGATCCGCGACGATTTGTTCATGACGGCCAGCAAGCTCGAACAACTGGGGAGCGATATAGAGACTTCCGGTCTGCCTACGATAAGAGGATTGGCGGAACAGGGAGAGTTTCTTCGGCGTAAATTGTTTGGCGATCAGCCGCCAGAGCATCTTCAGCGCGTGCAGGTGATCAGTCCCAATTCATCGGATTTGATTCTTCCGGTCGAGTTTCTTTACGACTACGCGCTTCCAGATGCAGATGCGGCGCTTTGTCCGGAGTTTAGGCGTTCTAAGGGTCCGGACTGCTCTGATAACTGTGTAGCGGCCCGGGGTGATACCAGGTACGTTTGCCCCTCCGGTTTCTGGGCGCTCAATCGCATCATCGAACGTCAGGTTCGACCGCTCGATCGCGCGGATAGCCGGCAGCCTGAGTCGTCGGCACGCAAACCGGACCTCATGTCTTTTAAAGGAATCATATTCGCAGCCTCAGACGAGGTGAATGAGGATAATCCGAATGAGGTGTCGGAGACAATTGCGACAATGCAGAAGCGAACAACGGTACATTACGCGTCAACATGGCAAGAATGGGCTGACCTAATTGCCAAGCACTCGCCTTCCCTTTTAGTCGTCTTACCTCACAACGTCGAATCAAGCCCTTTTCACAGACTGCAGATCTCCGCCAGCGAATATCTGGCGTTGAACCGTATAAAAGCCAGTCATTTTGCACCCATAGAACGCAAAGGTGGACAAGCCGTTCTCTTGCTTGGGTGCAATACGGCCAATGCGGCAGTCGAATACCAGGATTTCATAAATGAAATCCGTTGCGCCGGCGCTGCGTTGGTAATCGGTACGCTTACCTATGTATTGGGCCAACAGGCTGCAAGGGTTGCTCGAGAATTCGTTGCTCAAATCTGGTCTGCCAGGGTATCCGCAACGGTTGGCGAGATCATGCGCCAAGTCCGCGGGCAGATGCTCGCCGAAGATAATTTAATGGCTCTGGCAATCACTGCTTTCGGCGACGCGGATTGGCGATTTCAACCGTAATTTAACCACAAAATTGGGGAATGACGTGCTAAACATGGAGATGCTTCCCGCCGGCCACGGCGATGCCTTGATTATCGAGTATGGCCGGCCGGACGACATACATCGTATTCTCATCGATGGGGGACCTTACTATGCCTACGACGACGCAGGGGGTCTACGGGAGCGGCTGAAGTCTTTGCAGGATGCCGGCCAGTCATCGTTCGACCTGCTCGTCGTCACACACGTGGACATTGACCACATTGACGGCATCATCAAGCTGCTCCAGGATCCTGAATTTGCGTCACTCGAGTTCAAGGATATCTGGTTCAATGACTGGAAGCATCTCCAGCCCAGGGCCACCGGAGTCCTTGCCGGTGTGCAGGGAGAGTTTCTCGGGGCGCTGCTGGAGGAACGTGGACTGAATTGGAATCGTCACCCCAAGCTAGCGGGTGGCCCGGTGATGGTGCCGGACGAAGGGAATCTGCCAACGCTGGAACTGGAGTCGGAAGCAACTATTACGCTGCTGTCGCCGGGGCCGGCGGAACTGGACAATCTTCGGCGGAAATGGAAGCAGTCCGTCAGTCGTGCCGGTTTCATCCCGGGAGACCGGACTGCCGCCCTTGCGGAGTTAGATCGGCGCGCCCGTTACGGACCCCCGAGAGGCGTGCTGGGCACACAGGAAGACGATTCAGCAGCGAATGGATCGAGCATCGCTTTTTTGCTCGAATACGAAGACGAGCGCCTGTTACTCGCCGGGGACGCATGGGCCCCTGTCCTGCAACGATCGCTCGATCGTTATGCAGTTGAACATGGGGGACCGGTCGGCATGAAAGAATTCAAATTATCACACCACGGGTCATTTAGCAACGTCAATAAAAACCTTATCAGGGCGATCCGACCGGATCGGTACCTCGTATCTTCCAGCAGCCAATACTATGGTCATCCCGATTCCGACACGATCGAGCTCATACTGAGGCACCATCAGGATGGTGAGCCGGAGTTTGTTTTCAATTACCTTAGTCCTAGGACGCAACCCTGGGCTGATGAAGAAAAGCAGCGGAGGCGCGGCTATAGGGCTTTATTTCCAACAGGGGCCTTGTGGGGCGTCGATACTTGAATATCTTAACGCACCCGGCGTCCGGTCGTCTGCCAGGCCCCAAAAAAAATGAGGCACCGGGGCTGAGTGGGATCTGATCAACATCATATAACCAGCTAGGGGGACTCATGGCCAATTCAAAACTCGTGTACATCGACGACGATTTAGTGAAAGCTAAAACCGGGCCCAAGAGAAGCATTATTCTGGCTTTCGGCGATCCTATCGAGATTCTAAAGCGCGATGGATCGGAGATGGAGATACGCGTTCACGACCGCGGCCACAGGTTGTTCAAAGCGAAAATAAGCAAGAAAGTGAAAACGCGAGAAGATCCGATTCTGCACTTCTCGATGGTCGATGTGCAGCAGGGCGACGGGATGATCATCCAAACACCGAAGCAGCGGAAGCTATTCATCGACGGAGGCGACAACAAGCTCTTTGCACGATTCTGTGCCGCCCGATATCCTAGGACGACGGCAGATGATCCGCTGGAAGTGGACGCGCTGATCATCACACATGGCGACGCGGACCACTATGCGGGCTTGAGCAAGATGGTGGATTCGGAAAAGGAGACCGGCGAGCGGGCAAAGAAGCGGATTTTCTTGTATCCCAAACGCGTATTCCATAACGGACTCGTCAAAGGCCCGAGCCGAAAGGACGGGAAGAAAGTGCCCGACGAGAAAATGTTCGGTCCGGCAAAGAAGATTGGAAACCGGAAGTTTGCGACCGGCCTGGTGCAGGACGTAACGAAGGTTTCGCCCTCGCGCCTGAATGCACCCTTCAAACGATGGGTTCGGACACTCAAACATTGGGGGCAGCGCGGGCCCATTGACATCCGCCGCCTGGCATTCGGTGACGACAATGCCTTTGATTTTCTGGCCGACGAGAACATCAAGGTGGAGGTGCACGGCCCCATTACACAACGCAGACGGATCGGTTCGAAGATGAAAGATGTCATGGAGCTCTTGAAAAAACCGGAGAAAACCGTCGAAATGCACCTGGAGCAAGACGCCGCAGTCACCGGTTCCACCTCGGCCTCTCATACGATCAACGGACACTCTATCGTGCTACGCCTGATCTATGGCAATGTACGGTTCTACCTCACCGGCGACCTCAACCAGCAAGCAATGGACGCACTGCAGAAAGCGATCGATAAGAAGCCCGAATACGGACTTCAGTCGGAAATTATCAAGGCCCCGCATCATGGCTCGGCGGATTTCGACTTTGAGTCTTTGAAGGCGATGCAGCCCGTGGTCTCTTTAATATCATCTGGTGACGAGAGCGCCCGCAAGGAGCACATTCATCCACGTGCGACTCTAGTCAGTGCACTGGGCAAAGTTTCCCGCGGAGATACGGGAATCGTGCTTTGCACGGAGCTAGCCGCCTTCTTCGAGATGCGAGGATACTCCCAAACCCTCGACAAAAAGAAGAAATTCTTTGGTTTCGAACGGAAGACGTTTGGCATGATCCAAGTTCGAACCGACGGAGAACGGGTACTCGTGTTTACCCATAGCGCCAGAGAAAATATGAAAGAGGCCTACCGGTTCCGCGTGGATAAGCAGCATCGTGTGAATTTCGAGGACATCGTCAAGCGCTGATCAGATGCCCCCGATACCGAAACGTCTACAAAAATTGCCGGATCAATACGCCATATAGTTTTCAGCGCCTTTTAAGGTCCGCCTGGATTTAAATCCTGCCAAAAAAAGTTGTGATTTCATAATCATATGAATCCAAATGTTAAATCAAATATGCAATTGTTGCCATTCAAGAATAATTACCCTATCCTTGAATTCTGATCGACCTGAATATGTCAAAAATACCGAATGTATATTAAACTTGCTCAAAAAGGATTTGCTGATATGCCCGTGACAAAACAGCCTTATCCGCCCTGGCCCACCGCTTGGATGCAGACAAATGATATTGCCCTATGGGGTGTCGCCGATCTGCGTGAATTCAAGACTCCTGATGATGAGAACGGCCAAGGATTTCCCATCGCAATTTCATTCGCCTGGCCAATGTCACCCCCGATTATGGCCGGCATCCAAAAAGGGCCGAATAAGGCTTATGCCGATGAATATGCTAGGGTGAATGATCTTATAAATGAATTGTCAATAAAACTTTCAAACGAACTGAATTACCGGGGAAAAAGGAGTCAGCCTTTGGCCGCATCCGACCGCACCGATAAAGTAAATATCAAGGGTGATTTCCCCCATAAAACAGCGGCGACCCGGGCAGGAATCGGATGGGTCGGTCGCCACTGCCAACTGATCACCCGCCCTTTCGGTCCTTGGGTGCGCCTTGGCACGGTTTTTACAGACATGAATATTCCCTGCGGGCCGCCCATAGAAAGGAGTTTTTGTGGCACCTGCATGGCCTGTGTGGAGGCATGCCCGGCCGGTGCCCTAAGCGGTGAGGCCTGGCAGCCCGGAATTGCTCGCGAAAAAATTCTGGATGTACGTGCCTGCGATCTTTGGAAAAAGGAACATTACCTGCAATTTCACAACGGACACAATTGTGGAATTTGCTCCGCCGTGTGTCCTTACGGACTCAAAACATGTCAATCATCTGCATAGAAGTTAGTATAAAACAAATGTGTAGTGGTTATTATCCGTGTATGGTCAATAGGTTAGCCACCACAGTACGATAGTTCCTACCTACCCCAGAGGAATACGCTCTGCTGTCACAAGTGAATTCCACAGGACAGGCGGGGTAGGCAGAAACACACAGACATACACAATCAATAATTCTTTTACCTGGGCGATCCGTCTCTGCCTGAAGGCTGCGACGGGACAAACCTGCCCAGGCATAACCTTCATGCCATTCGCGTAGTAGAGGTGATAGATTCGCGAAGCGATGTCCGGGATTTGGCGTAGGCCGCTTTAGCCGACCTGTTCCCAGGTTTCCCCTGATCTACTCACCTTCCATATGTGTCGCTGCCCAATGCAGGAAGCACGTCTATATGGCCGATGACCATATCATCTACGATCCACTGCATCACGTTCTTCGAGAAAATCGTCTGACTATCACCGACACCGTAACTGAAAAAAATCCGGCTTCACCGGGCGCGCCTGATGATCGTCAGCAACGGCCTAAGAGCGAGTAACGCTGCATACAAGGCGGGCTGCCATAACGCAACGCAGTTTAGCCGGGAATTCAGGTGGCAGTTCGGACTGCCTCCGAGCCGGGCTCCTGAAATCCTATAACTCCCAAATCCCGCCATTGCGGTATGGGGAGTTATTGCTTATTTTTATTGTTTAGAGCGTTTCGCGAATTACGTTTCGATAGCGGTGGTTTTGCCGGCTTTCATTGGAGATCAAATCTCATCGATGTAAAAGAAATAAAAACAACGCAAACACATATGAACCAGCAATGGATCCGTCATCTATACAAGCTACCACAAGGGGGTGTCATGAAAACGACTCCGTATAAGATGATCTCGGCCTTGGTCATATTCATTTCAATCATCTTGATCGTGACCAAGTTTCAGGCCGGTGCTGCAGAAAAAAGCCCACGTGATAATTTCGTTCAAAATTCTACAGCTGCCTCGATGCAGGAATCACGAGCACAACCTGATGCGGGAAATGAATACCTTTTTGAGGAATCCGCTTTCAGCCGATTCTTCAAACGTGCCAAAGACAAATTGAATGCATTCGGTCACCAATTCGCTTCTGTTTTTTCAAACTATACAATGGTGCCTTCGGAAATTGTAAAATCGCTTGACCATCTGGCTGGTGGAAAGGGAATGGGGCGTTTGCTCAAAATGTTCCTTCTGTTTTTGCTGCCGATTGCCATCGGATTCGGTGTGGAAAAAGTCATCAATATCCCGCTGAATAAATTTAAGCAGCAGCTTCAAGGCTCTCTTCCCAAATCTTTTTTCCAGTTAGCTGCCAGACTATCAGCTCGCACGGTGATAGAGCTCATCTCCTTTATCGTATTTGCGCTTACAATCGTGGGGCTGTACTTGCTGTTTTATCCCACCCAAAGCCCACTATATGAATTAGCCATGGTCTATTTACCGCCGATTTTTATCATCCGCCTGGCCTATATTGTACTGCATGCCTTATATTCGCCGACAACCCCTCACATGCGGATTTCCCCGCAGAATTGCCTCTCAGCAGCTACGTATTTCTTGGGATTTTTAGCCTTTATCATCATCAGCCTTTTCGTCACCAAAACCCTATGGCTGCTTAAAAGCCACGGCATGAGCGAAGGTGTTTTCCTGCTCCTGTATTCCCATCTGGGCCTGTTTCAATTCGCTATTTTGCTGACCATGCTTTGGCTCGATCGCAAAAGGATCACGCGCCTGATATTAAAAAATCAAAATGGTGCAGAATCTTCAACACCATTATCCGGCAGCAAATTAAACCGTCTGTGGTTTCTCCTGGCCTGTGTGGGGCTTCTAGGGTTCGAGTTGCTCTGGCAAATCAATTTAATTCTGTACCAGAAGGATCTGGTGCTGCCCCTGTTGTTGACTATTCTGAGTATCCCCTTTGGCCTTCTGCTCTTTTCAATCGGCAATCGTTTGCTTCTGATCGCTGCCGGCCAGACTGAATTAATGGATCCCCGCATTGTTAACCGGGATATTCTGCCAAAGGATGCGGATATAAGCAAGTTTGTCAAAATTGATTTGCCGCCGGAACCGGTATCCGCCAATCCCGGCGATGGGTCTTCGGATCAGAAAGCCTCACTTTTCAAACGCAACCTGCCCCTCATTCGAAACCTGATGGGCATTCTTATCGCCTGTGCGCTATTTTTCTGGGTGATGAACCTGTGGGGGCTGGATCTGCCGCTGGGTCGATCTATATTCCAGTCTGCCCTGAGCATATTTGCAACGCTCCTATTGGCTTATGTGGTTTGGGAAATTTGCCGCACGATCATTGACCGCAAACTCGAGGAGGATCGCGCTGATTCCGGACAAGATATGGAGGATATGGAAGAAGGGACCGAGGGATCACGCAAGGGAACCCTCCTGACACTTCTGCGCAAAGTAATCCTTGCCATGATCGGGGTGATCGTTATCCTGATAATTCTGAATGCCGTTGGCATTAATATCGGACCGCTGATGGCCGGGGCGGGTATCCTGGGTCTCGCTGTGGGCTTTGGATCCCAAACCCTGGTAAGGGACATCCTGTCAGGCGTCTTTTTTCTGATGGATGATGCCTTCCGGGTTGGCGATTATATTGAAACTGCCGGGACCAAAGGCATGGTCGAATATATCTCTTTGCGCTCCTTAAGGCTGCGGCATCCACGCGGCATGGTGTATACTATCCCTTTCGGTGATATGGGATCGGTTCAAAATTTCAGCCGGGATTATATCATTACCAAGCTAGACGTGCGTGTTCGCTATGATGCGGATATAGAAAAAATCAGAAAAATAATTAAAAAGATAAGCAAGGAATTGGTAAAGGATGAAGAAACCGGTCAGCTGCTGCTCAGCAAAATTAAATCCCAGGGTGTCAGAGAGATGGACGATTCGGCCATGATATTACGGGTGAAATTTAAAACCAAACCGGGGGATCAATTTGTTGTCCGACGCGAGGTCTACCGGCGTATCCAGGAGCGTTTCCGAGAACAGGGCATCGAATTTGCCCATAGAAATGTCACTGTATATCTCCCGCCGGATGTGACCGGAGCTGCAGCTGGGGAGGGCCAGGGAGCAGGCTCTGTTCCCGATACCATACTTGAGAAAAAGGCAATCGAGGCCGGCGCAGCTGCGGCAATTGCGGTGTCCCAGGCGGAAGAATCAGAAAAAAAGCCCGGCAAGTAGAAAATTCATTCTGGAACTATATGCCATATAAAATGTAATGAAAAAAATCGATAACTCGACATGAATACGATAATGAAATTGTCTCTGATAACGACTTCTCTCCTTCTTACAATTACAATTACGATAACTATATACGGGGGTGCCGCGGCCGAAATGAATGCAGCCAAACTCAATCTTCCCAAAACTGTTGGTATTTGGAATAGACCCGATTTGCCGCAAGTTGTCACATCTAATAATATTTATAAATACATGAATGGTGCCGGCGAGCTCTATTTGGGCTACCGCTTCCGCCATCTTGAGGTTTTCGACTATTCTTCGGGTAACCAGGAAAATATCCTGGTGGAATTGTATTTTATGGAGACTTCGGACGATGCGTTTGGTTTGCTTTCCCTGGATTGGGGCGGTGAACCCGTATCATTGAGTGATTCGGCTACAAAACCTTCAGATCAATCGCCTGCTTCAGAGATAAATGCCCTTTATGGCGCGGGTCTGTTGCGCGTCTGGTCGGATAATCTCTATGCAAGGGTGATGGCTTACAGCGAAACGCCGGCCTCAAAACAAGCAGTGCTTGACTTGGGACATGCAATTACTGTAAATCGAAAGAATGCCCCGCGACCGGCTTTGGTAAACATTCTTTCTCCTCAGGTTGGTTCGGATTGGAAACTGCGCAAAGATAGATTGAGCTTTTTTCGTTCTTATCTGGTGCTAAATTCAATTTATTACCTCAGCGAAAAGAATATTTTGGATCTTGATTTATCCACACAGTCTATTATTGCTCCTTATGAAAACAGTTCAAATTCCACTGACCGAAAAAGCAGCCAGTTTTTGCTGGTGCAATATGAAAATCACGAACGAGCATGGAAGGCTCTAAATCACTTTCATGACATCTATCTGCCAGATTTTAAGAAAGAATTTACGGTCGATTCATCTACTAAACGTCCGAGTCATTTCAAATTGGAGGATGGATGGCTCGCTTATAAATTGATCAACAACTATATTGCAGTTGTATTTGAGTGCCCTGATCAGGAATCTGCCGAGGCAATCATTCAGGTAAATGAATCCAAACTACCCTGAGGTTTCGGCGATGGGATTTATTTAGCGGGGAGGATAAACCATGAATAACAAAAAGATTGTATTAACCAGAAGAGATTTTCTACGTGGAACAATCGGGGCGACCATCGGTGCGTCTATTTCAAGTTTTCCATGGCCCAAGAAAGAAGCCCAAGCCTTCAGTTCAAGTACCGTGACGGTCGTGCGCGACAAAAACGCCCTGGATTCAGCCAAAAATGTGGACAACACAATTTTGAGAAAAATGCTCGAGCAAACGTTGATCAAGGTTACGGGTCAGAAAAACTCAAAGGAAGCCTGGCTGAGTCTTGTCAGGCCCGGAGATACGATTGGCCTGGTCCCGACCCCCCATTTGAATCCGACTCATAACGAACTCGTTGATGCAGTCAAAGAGTCATTAATGAGTGCGGGAATCCCGAATGGCAGAATCAAATTGGCCCAGGGAGGTCCGAGCCGGCCCAAGCAATGTGATGCATTAATCGCGATGCCGGCATTAAAGGCTCACTGGCTGACAGGCATCGGCACTGTGATAAAAAATTACATTATGTATTCCGGCAGTCCCAGTAGTTACCACCATAGCGACAGTTCCAAGTTGGGAGAAATCTGGAACCTTCCGTTTGTTAAAGGAAAGACCAAACTCGTTCTGGTTGATTCGCTTTATCCCCTCTGTGATAAGGGGCCCCAGCCTGATCCACGATACCAATGGCCCTATAATGGCTTGATCGCCGGAACCGATCCGGTAGCCGTTGAAACTGTCTGTTTGAAAATTATAACAGAAAAAAGGAAAGCCATCAGAGGCGAGCCATGGCCTCTGTCGCCACCACCGATTTGCGTGGAAGCCGCTGATAAAGTTTACGGTCTGGGAACAAGCCGGATGGAAGCAATAAAAATTGATCATTACGGTTGGGAGAAGGATCTATTGCTATAGTTTAAAAATTCAAAAGCTTGATAGGGCAATTGATTATGAGTCGGGGACGATTCATTATAATGTTGGTTTCTTTTATTGCCATTGTATTATTAGCACCTTTTATCTTCATGCTGTGGATAGATCGCAGATATTTCTTCAGCAAACCATACAAGAGAAAAGAGGATCTCCCCACAGATGTTCTAGTTCTATATTATTCTCGAAGTGGAAACACGAGATATAGTCAATAGTTGTGTATGAAGAAATTAGGCGGCAATCCGTTTTTCTTCGACACCATTGACAAATTTAACTCCTCTAATTACTTCTGCCAGGCGTTGCGGATGGTGAAGTCGA
>Ga0126326_1000207_pt1 | contig 25081 bp, 22 predicted proteins | sample InaspJWI67metaG_FD_94485 | JGI IMG/M metagenome (GOLD analysis project Ga0126326, IMG submission 94485) | Marine gutless worms symbiont microbial communities from Oahu, Hawaii - Inanidrilus sp. 1 OAHU.JWI-67 metaG | ecosystem: Host-associated > Annelida > Digestive system > Unclassified | place... | reverse complement strand
TCCTGGTTCATGGGTGGTGTATCCTTTCCTTTTTAGTGTGGCCGGTTGACTGCTGCTAACAATCTACCGGTGGATACACCGCCTTTTCCTTTAAACACAACTTTTAAATATAACTCCTGAGGGTAACTAAACATTGCCTGTCAGACATAATAGTTAAACCGCGAACTTACTTATCGTTTAAGCTTACTCAGGATTCATCATCCTCAACGGCTACCGGTCTAACCCAGCCGGCGCTGGCGCCTTTAATCTTTATGGGACGACAATGATGCGTGTCATCCAAGTGAGTGCCGCTGTGTGCGGTTAACGTTATACATTCCTGTGCCCTGCCAAACCTCCGGGAAGCTGTTCCTTTTTAATCCCGGGAAAGAACGCCTCCATCTGTCGTGCACCCTGCGCATGATCCACATAATCGATTTGTGGAATCATCATGGGCGGGTCACTGGGCGGCCCCGGCTCGATGGCAATCGATAAGTCGATAATTCTTCGGGGCATATAAACTCCTTTCACTGTCTGGATTTAAAATCCCGCGCAGTGGATGTAAAAGCAATGGCCACGGTGCCGGGTGGAGTTTCCAACGGTCCTTCAAGGGATTCACTCTTACCTGTTCGATTCCCCAGATTGTAGATAACCCTTTTGGCGAGTATCCGCCCTTCAGAATCAAGAAAGTTGACCCAGACCGTCAGGCTGTAATGCGCTCGCCTTCTGCGCAACCCGAAGGTCAATTCGATCTCTCCGGGTTGTTGCAGGTTCTCCTGCTTGAAGACGTAGCGGTAGTCTATGATATAATCAAAATCCTGATAGGTGCCGGAATGGCGGACTTCTTTTACAAGTGGTATCCGCATATCTTCTTTAATTTGTATGTTGCTGCAACCTGCTAATAAAACGATTCCTATGACACCGAAAAGCAGAATTTGATTAAAACGACAGTGGCTAAGAAATTTTCGATATAGGGTTTTCATGATGCTTCCCCTCCGCAATCCCAAGCCGGACAATCCGGAATTCAAGAATGAAGATTGACGATTGAATATTTATGGAAACAGTCTACTTTCTCTATTTGCAGCTGTCCGAAATTATGATTGAAAGGCATCTAAGATCTCATGACTGGCACAAAAATGAATCCCCTTGCAATGGGATTCATGAAAGCCATTCAGCTCGAATGCAGCACTTTTATCTTCGCATCGATCAGTTGTTTGTGGGAAAGGCGCAGTAAGTTTTTAAGCTTGTTCATCAGGTAGTGTTCGTACTGATCCATTTTTCCATCAACATAGACAATCCGCCACAGGGTTTCGATGATTTCTATCTTTTCATCATTAGAATAATTTTCGTTTATCAGCCTGGCAAACTGCCATAAATCGACACTTTCCTCCAGTTCCTTTTCGGCCTCCGCAATCAGGGCATCGGCATGATCCGGGGACAAACTGTATTTCTCTTTCAATATCGATAGAATTGTTTCCATCTCCGATTGAGTGAATTTTTCGTCAATACGCGCAATCTCCACAAGCAGGGCACAGGTCGCCACACGTATATCGTGATCCGATTGCTCTTCAACGTTTTTGGAACTGTTCTCTGTGACTTTACTGAAAAAACGCTTTGCAATATCGAGCATTTTATGATCTCCCTTGTTAATATCCGGCCGGAATAACAGAAAAAGACAGCGGTCGCGATCTTGCGACCCGGATCGCCGACCCAATAAAAATGTCCATCGACAATCTATCGACGGACATTTATTCATACACGGACTTCACTCAGGTCTACTCAATAGGGGATGGGCTGCAGAGATGATACTTCTCCATGGCGACTCGGCCGCAGCCGTCACACACAAATTTCATCGCCGCCAATTTATCCTTACACATATGCTTCGGTTCAACACTGGGTGCACCGCAGAAACTGCATTTCTGCTCATCTGCGCATGGGTTGCACAGGTGTCCGGGCGCCTCTGCGACCGCACCACAGTTTTTACATGTATACGCCATGATTTCACTCCTTTCCACAGAACTTCACCGCTGCAAACAACAGATTATCAATCGCGGAATAATTCGTATCACCCCATGGATTGGGGAAGTAATGAATACGGGTCCAGAGAACCCGGCTTTGATTTCACGCCAGAGGGGTGACGTTTACCTTTAGACATCCAATGGAATGATGGAATGGTGCAATAATGGAATTTTGAGTTTAGAATCGGAAAGTATCTTGAACTCAAACAAATATTGAAAAATTGATCTAAAAAAGATCTCATCCTTATGAACCTACTATTCCAAAATTCCAGTATTCCATCGCCCCAAGACTTTTGTCTACAACATAACCAATTGCCTCTGGCCTGCACCAGAATACCAGGATTTCTATGTTTGATTACGCTTTTACCTGCCTCGGGAGGACTTATCCGCCTTCGGCGGAGCAGCCATTGCGACTCGCAAAAAATCCATATCATCTAATATGTTGCCCAAACGTGGAAAGTCAATCTATTAACATTCGATTTTAATCAATAACAAGTGATCATCATCGGCGTTTTTCAGGCAATGCTAATCGGAGCCGGCGGCTCCGATACTTTTCGGTCGGTAGTTGACCAGCAACATCCCCAGGCCCACCAGACAAAGCGCGGCAATCAGCCTGGGGGTAATGGTTTCACCCAGCATCAGGGCCCCGCTCAGAAACACTCCGAATACCGGCACAAAAAACGTAAACGCATGCAGGAGACTGACCGGATAGCGATGAATGAGCTCGAACCAGAAGATAAAACTGATGGAGGCCACGATGATGCATTGATAAACCAGGGATAGGCCGGTTAACGTAGAAAAGCCGGATACGATCGGGGCTTCCATGAAAAAGCTCAGTCCGAACAGCAGCGGAATGGAGAAAAAGACCTGGTAAAACAGCGTTTGCAGCGGTACTGTGTATTCGGCCAGATATCGCTTGATGTACACGGTCGTTGCCCCCCATAAAGCAGCGGCGATCAGTGCCATGAGGTCGCCCGGCAAGGTTCTAATCGTGAACGAACCGATACCCCGCATGAATAATATCGTTACACCGGTGAAGGCCACGATCAGCCCGGCTGCCTTCCACCGGTTGAGACGATCACCGCCAAGAAAAAAATGAGCGCCCAGAGCGACGAAAAAAGGTGCGGTATAGACAAGGATGTAAGTACGGGATGCGTACGTGTACTGAAGTCCGACGTATATCAGGGCAAACTCGGCACCGAACAACATCCCGATCACGATGCCGTGCAAGATGATGATTCTGGATGGGAAAATTCGAATCCCACGGGTTTTCATCCAGAAGAAAATAATAACCGTCGCCACCAGGGATCTCAGCCCGGCCATGAACATGGGCGCTATGTCCTGGGCCGCAAATTTGATAAAAGCCATATTGCCGCCCCAGGTTATGGCCACCAGCAATAGGATGATTATCGGCTGCCAGCGGAGATGGGCACGATACATGTCGGTTTTCTCCAAAAGGGGGATTGTTGATTTAAATTCCCGCTTGATAAGTAAAACTATCTCAATGCCGGTGCAAGCCTTTTAATGAATAAAAATTCATTCACCGCTTGTATGGATACCGAATTTCAGGTATTTTTAGGAATGTTAATAAAAGCATCGACCGTGAACCGGCCGCCGGATGAGCGAATCCGCAGCCGACTGCCCTGACGCGGGGAACTGTGTTTTGTAATAATACATAAAAAGGAACATGATGAACGCGAAATTATCCGAAGTAAACAGCGAGACTCAAATCCTTCAGATAAAAATGCCCCAGGAGCTTTTGAAAAGAGTAAACACTCATTGTGAGAAAATAAGTATCGCTGTTGACGAATTCATCCTCGATGCAATTACCGAAAAGCTGGAATTGGCTTACAAAGAACGAAGAAGAAAACACCGGTTGTAAATGGCGTATGCCCGACAGCAAGCTGGCGCTCAAAGTCGGTGAAAAGCAAATCCCGGTCTTCAATCCCCTCCGCACGACGTGATGGCCCGCGCCGCTTACTGACTGCCCTGCTCTAATTTTTCAAGTAATTGACATCTCACCTTTACCCACAAAGGAATTTTCTCTACAATCAGCTGCTATCCTTCAGGGCCGGATGAATCCGAGCCTTATTTTGACCAGAATCAACTGAATTGGAAAAAATTGCCCGCACTTAAAAAAGCACATTCAGATCTTGACACAGCCGCAATGATGCCTTTATTGCTTATATGTATCCGGCACTTGTTTCTTTGCTATCTATTATCTTCCTCAAACAGCCGATGACGATCTATAAAATGATGGCACTTTTTCTGACGTTAAAAGGCATTGCGTTAGCCATCGGAATGGATAGCGGTGGACAGCTTGCCGGTATCATCTTAGCAATTACAACCGCTGTCACCTACGCACTCTATCTAGCATTCGGAAGTCTATTCATCCGAAAAGCAGGTCCCATTCCTTCTTCCGCTACGATTATTATTACTGCTGCTATCGTTTATGCCCTAATAGCAAGTATTACGGGATTTGAGCCGCGGCGTCTGCCGTCCGCTTGGATCGCCATAGTTGCCAGCGCACTGATATCTACTATCCTTGGCCTTTTAACCCTTTTCGCCGGTCTCAGAAGAATTGACGCGGCGAGCACCTCCATGGTTTCCACTTTTGAAGTTGTTGTCGCTATCGCTTTAGCTGTCATGGTTCTTGGGGAAACCATAACGCTGCCCAAAATCATGGGCGCCTGTATGGTTCTATCCGCAGTATTCATTCTGGCGCAAAAAGAACATCAGACCGCCCAGACACAGATGCATTAGACTCCCGGAAAGATTGACCAGGATAGGGGTCTTTGACTTTGATCCCTCCATCGAATAGGAGTCGTTCATGGCAAGACCCTTGAGAATCGAATACGAAGGTGCATACTACCACTTCTTTTCGCATGGCAACAAACAATAAGCCTTTTTCCTTTCTGTTCTTCTCTATTCTTATCTCCCTCACCCCGACCCGAACAAACCTGAACCATAAAATTTTAAAAGTTGAATTCGTTTTCAATATATATGCAGATCATGGCGTCATACTGCCTGTTCGGGAATGAAACCAAAAGGAAAATAGTTGCAAAAAAGTCAAAATTCGGTTAAAATACAGAATGTTAAAATTCACCCGCCAATCCGCCAAATCCAGGGGTGACGAAGGAGTAAATCGATGAGACGGGAAAAGATGGTGACGCGATTGGCGCTGATGCTTTTGTTTTTGTTTTTCCATTCCAACGCCTGGGCTCTTCTGGCCAGCAACGACTTTTTCGGCCTTGACTTTCGCTTCAACAATCCGGGCGCCCGGGCAAACGCCATGGGCGGCGCTTTTATCGCCGTGGCCGATGATGCAACGGCAGCCTATACCAATCCCGCCGGTCTGACCATCCTCACCGAGCCGGAAGTCTCGATTGAATTCAAATACACCAAAACCACCAACAAGGTCTATGACGAGGTGGGCAGTCAGGAATTCGAAGACGACGTATTCAACGTGTCTTTTGCGAGCTTCGTGTACCCGGCCAAGAAGGTGACCTTTGCCTTGTACCGCCACCAGCTCGTGAATATCGAAAGCCAATTCGAGATTCGGGAATTGCCCAATAATCTCTCAAAAGTCAATTTCGATCTGGCCGTCGAAACCCTGGGTCTGGCCGCAGGATTTCCGTTGAGCGACAGTTTTTCGCTGGGGTTTTCGGTCGGATTTGCCCGGGCCGATTATCAGTCGCTGGAGGAACAATTCAATAACCCTTCCGGCACTCCACCGCCGGAGAGCTATATCGTTGTCAGTGACTCGGACAGCTCCGAACAGTACACCGCGGCCCTGCTCTGGAACCCTGGCGGCGATTTCAACATCGGCCTGGTCTATCGCTACGGTCCCGAGTTCAATACGACCAAGACCCGCCTGGAGGACGATATGGCTCCTTTTGAGGATTACATCGTCAAGTATGTCGGCCAGAACACCCTCAATATACCCGACGTGTTCGGACTGGGGATCTCCTCTCGCTTTTTTCAGTCGCTGACCATGGCCCTGGATGTGAACTACGTCATGTACTCCGATCTGCTGCGCAGTTTCCGATTTGAACCCGGCTCCTCCGAAGATCCGTCGCAATATGAAATCGACGACCAGTTTGAAATCCATTTCGGTCTCGAGTACGCCTTTCAAGTCTCCGATGTCCCCTTTGGCGTCCGGGCCGGGTACTTCTACCGCCCTGAGCACCCGGTGATATACACCGGCACCGACCCGGATCAAATCAACCGATTTCAAGAGCGTGATGATGACGAACACATCGTCTCGGCCGGTTTTGGATTTGTGATCGACAACAATCTACAACTGGATCTTGCTGCAGTCTATGGCCAATACATCACCGAAGGAGTCTTGTCGGCCGTTTACCGCTTTTAGGATTCAAATTCAGGAGCAACCCAAATGCGAATCGCGTCGAAATATCAAACCGTCTTCACCGGCTGCATCTTGTGTGCGGTTCTGTTAGTTTTTACTTTACCGAGCCCGACCTATGCGCTTGAGGCGTATAAAAAATATTACCTGGAAGGGCTGGATTACAAAGAAAAAAATCGCTGCGAAGAAGCCCTGGCCGCTTTTAGTGAAGCCATCAGCCGCAAGAGTGAAGGGAAGCGAAAAATTCGTTATTACGGCATGCGTTACGGCCCTTATCTGCCTCACCGCGAAAAGGGAATCTGTCACTATACGCTCAAGCAGTACCGGCAGGCTGTTGCCGAACTGGAGATATCACTGCTGCAAAACCCAACCGATAAGGCGCTCAAATATTTTAAACTGGCCAAGGTGGAGCTGGCCAAGCTCAAACCGGAAGACGTCATCGAGGAGGTGCAAACACCCCCCGAGCTCAAGCGCTTTAAAGAAGCCCAAACCCCAAACCGCTATGCCGTGGCAGTAGTCATCGGCAACCGACAATATCAGCACCGTGACATTCCATTGGTTGACTTCGCCGTCCAGGATGCCATGGCGGTTAAAGAATGCCTGATCAAGACCTTCGGATACCGGGAGGGGAATATTATCTTGAAAACCAATGCCACCAAGGGTGCTCTCGAGAATATTTTCGGCTCAGCCCGGGATCACAAGGGAATGCTGTACGACTATCTGACTCCCGGCAAATCGGATGTATTCGTATACTATTCGGGTCACGGGGCGCCCAGCCTGGAGTCGAAAAAAGGTTATATCCTGCCGGTTGACGGCAATCCGAACAATGTTGCCATCAGCGGGTATTCGCTGGAGCTTCTGTATGGCAACCTTGCCAAGTTGAAAACCCGCAGCGTCACGGTTGTAACCGATGCCTGCTTTTCCGGTGCACCGCTGTTCAAAAAAGCGAGCCCTGTGGGCATCGTTGTCAAAAATCCGCTCGTGGCGAGTCGTAATACCGCGGTCATGAATTCATCAGCCGGAACGCAGCTTTCGAGTTGGTATCCGGCAAAGGGCCACGGGCTGTTTACATATTACATGCTTCTGGGGCTCACCGGCAATGCCGATTTCAATCGGGATAAGAAGATCACAGCCAGTGAAATCGCGACCTATGTCAGCGACAATGTTCCCTACATGGCGCGCAATCTGTATGGCGGCCGTAAACAGACGCCCACATTCAACATCAACAATCGCGATCAGGTATTGGTCAGCTACCGATGAGCCGTATACGTATCATACCCCTGATAGCCGTCTGGATGGTCGTTGCTTTTCAACCGGTTCAAACTGAAGCCCTGCAGGGACGGACGGTGACCGCGACCGGCGAGGCCGCTCTGGCCAATCTTACAGCGGAGGAAACACAAAGACTGGCCCTGAAACGCGCCCGGATCAATGCCATTGAAGAAGTGTGCGGTGTATCACTTCAGGCGGAAACCTTTATCAAGAACAATGTGCTGGAGTCCGATTTCATCCATTCGGTGTCCTACGGACGCATCATTTCCGAAGACATTCTGCGCTGGGACGTTCTTGTGTATCAAAAGTCCAAAAGATCCCCGCCCCAAATCAGTTACCGGGTGAAGATCAAGGCAACGGTTAAAAAAGAGGGCGGCGAGCCCGATCCATTCTTCCTGGTTGACTGTAAGCTGAACAAAAAAATCTACCGCTCCGGGGATGAAATGATCATCCGGCTGAAAACAACCAAGCCCAGCTATGTTACGGTCCTGAATTTTTCAGCCGACGGCAACGTTGTCCTGCTCTATCCCAACCGGATCCGCCGCAACAACTACTTGGAAGCGTTGAAGGAGTACCAGATTCCTTCCCCTGCCGACCGGAGCGACGTTCTGAAACTGCGTGTATCCACCCTTCCTGGGCATCGCAAAGACACGGAGTTTATTAAAGTCATCGCCACCCGCAAGCCGCTCCCGCTGCTGGATGGACTGGTGCTGCAAGGGCAGTACGGTATTATGGATTCCGTAAAACTGGCGGTGTCGGAAATCGCCCGCCTGATCTCCGCCATACCGTTAAAAGACAGGACCGAGCGTACGGTTTTTTACGAGGTTGTCAGCGCGGACTGAACGAGACCTTTGTATAACGCCCTCTTTTGCTCAATCTCTGTGTCCGGCTTAAATAGTAATCCTCGGAAAAGAAGAGGTTCACATCTTAAATATTTAATATTCACTTTTTAACCTTATTTATTCTGTGTTTAAAACGACGGTTTTGTGCGGCCTCCTCTGATACTCGTATATGCATAACGGCAATTAGTACACCACTGATCCCACCTTTCAATATTCAACAGTCAATTCTCCGCCTCCGGCGGATCCGGGATAGGGTTTTCACAACTGTTTTCCATCCGCAATGTTTACCATTTTTCCTTGATAGCATAATTTATGAGACCCCCTGCTTCCAATATGGCCATCATCTTCTGCGGAAGCGGCTCAGTGCGAAAGGTTCTGTTTTTACTTTCATTGGTAATTTTACCTTCGGTAAGGCTCCCCCGAACAATATCCCCGTCGTCGATCGAATCGTACAACCCGGGACCCATCACTGCAGGCAGCCCGATATCAATGCAGTTCCGGAAAAAGATGCGCGCATATGATTTTGCGATTACCAGGGCGATCCCCATCTCTTTGAGTGCCGCCGCAGCTGTTTCTCTGCTCGATCCTGTTCCGAAGTTCTCACCTCCCAGGACAATATCTCCTTTTCTTGCTTCCTGACAGAATTCCGGTCTGACAGCTTCCAGGCAGTGTTTTGCTACTTCATTAATTGAGAAAGTATATCTTGCCGGCGACATATTATCCGTATTTATGTTATCCCCGAATTTCCAAACCCTGCCTCTTATGTCGTTCAATTTTCTATCCTCCGATCATTCTGGGATCAGTTATGCTTCCTTGTATCGCTGATGCTGCAACGGTTGCCGGGGCTGCCAGGTAAATTTCAGCTTCGGTGCTCCCCATACGACCTTTAAAATTCCGGTTCGACGCCGCGACACAAACCTCACCGGATCCAATGAGCCCGCCCTGGGCGCCGCCACAAGGACCGCAAGAGGGATACGTTATCACAGCGCCTGCCTGTGAAAGATCACTGAGGATCCCTTCCCTGTCAGCTCGTTCCCATATCCATTTTGAAGCAGGGCTGACAATCAATCTTACTGCCGGGTGAATTCTTTGACCACGCAGAATATTGACGGCGGCTTTAAGGTCTTCATAGCGCCCACCTGTACAAGATCCTATGTAAGCTTGATCGATCTTGATTCCGACGGACTCAGTGATCGAACTCACATTGCCGACATGGTGCGGCCAAGCGATCATCGGTTCCAGCTCATCGGCATTGAAACTGATTTCTTCAACATAATCGGCATCGGCATCCGCACCTAAGTCCCACTCTCCTTTGTCGCAGCGTGCCCGCACAGCACCTTGTGTTTTCTCGTCCGGTGCCATAATTCCAGCTTTGGCCCCCATTTCCACGACCATATTGCATATCACCGTGCGGTCATCTATTGATAGCTCGCGAATGCATGGACCTGTAAACTCCAAAGCCTTATAGATTAATTTGGTTGGGCCGAATTTTCCGATCATATAAAGTGCCATGTCTTTGCCGGAAACAACGGGTGGCAGCTTTCCTTGCCAGTTTACTTTGATCGTCTCCGGAACTCTGACCCAAATTTTACCCGTTGCCGCTGCACACGACGCCGCAGTCGTGCCGATCCCAAAGGCAAGTGCTCCATAGGCACCACCGGTGCAAGTGTGTGAGTCATTACCGACGACCAGCGACCCGGGCTGAAAAAAACCTGTCTCGGCCATCACTTGCGGATTAGGTCCACAATCTACATACAGATGTTTTATGCCATGTTTACGAAACCAATTGAGCGTAAATCGATTTAAGTCTGCTTGGGCTATCGTGGATGCCGGCGAATAATGATCAATAATTGCGACTATCTTGTCAGGGTCGAAAAACTTATCTCCGAGGGCTTCAAATTCACGGTAAAAAAATTTCGGCCCCAGTGCCTCGCTTATCATGACGGCCGACACTTCTGCCGTTAGTATATCTCCCGGAGTCGGCTGAGAGGTTTTTGTAGCCGTTCTTAGAATTTTTTGCGCTAAGGTAAGGCCCATGGAATTTCCTAAATAGAGTTCAAGTAAAATGTCTATTACCGTTCGATCTAATTTGGGCAGTAACAATTATATAATCAGCAAATATGCCGGTTTTTAATCTTTTGCTCCAGCAACTCGACAACATCGACGACCATATTTTTATCCGTGAACATCTTCAGCCCATCGGTCAACATCAGCAAACAGAAAGGGCATGCTGAAACAATTCTGTCGGCACCGCTTTCAAACGCCTCTTGGGCGCGGGCAGTGTTAATCCGTTTACCGCTCTCTTCATTCCAATAGTTCCCTCCACCAGCGCCGCAGCAAAAACTGTTGTTGCGACTGCGCGGCAGTTCAACGATATTCCCGATAGAATCAATGACTTCCCGGGGATCGTTGAAAAGATTATTATGTCTTCCCAGATAACACGGGTCATGGTAAGCGATTTTCTGACTGCCGACCACGGGCCTTATTTTTCCGGCGTGTATGAGATCTCTGATCAGGCTGACGTGGGAAATCACCTGGAAGTCACCACCCAATGGGGGATAGTATGCGTTAAAGCTGTTGTAGCAATGGGGGCACAGGGTGATGATCTTTTTGACTCCCAGGTTGTCAAACAATGCAATGTTGGCGTTGGCCAGCTGGGAAAAGAGGTAATCGTCGCCCATCTGCTTGGCCGGATCGCCGGTGCAGCGTGCCTCCGCGATGATTCCATATGAAAGGCCCGTATGGTTTAATATTTTGACCATGGCCCGACCGACTTGCTGAGCACGATCTTCGTATGTGACCGCACAACCTACCCATAGCAGATATTCTGTCTTTTGGGCTTCAAAGGGCGGCACGTCCAACCCTCCGGCCCAATCAGTCGACGAGGCCGAAGAAGAAAAGGGATGCCGTAAAGCCTCCATGTTCCTGTAAGCCCGGAGCATTTGCACCGGCATTTCGCCACGCTCCATCATCAGATTCTGGCGCATGTTCCAAATAGCTTTGAGCGGATTGACCATAGCCGGACAGGTTTCGACACAGGCAGCGCAGGTGCGACACTCGAATATGGTTTCCATACCTATCGTATCGATGAGGCCCCGGTCGCTTATTTTGCCCTCCTGGAGCCACACCGCCAATGTCACCATGATCCCTTTGGGCGTCAGGTCCTTTTCGGTCTGGGTTGCAGGGCAGACCTCTTGACATCGTCCGCACCACAGGCAGGCGCTGAAATCAAACAGACGCTTTGGGCAATAGTCTCCCAGAGTTGGCGTTCCCAGAGGCGGTATTTCTCCATTTTGACTGATCTCAAACGACGACAATTCCAGAACCTTCACATCGGCCCCCACAATGGGCTCGGCGATTGCCGCGTTAACCGGTATGAACAGCAAATGGATCAGAGGGGAAAAAGGTATATAAGCGATGAAAAACAGGGCCAGCAGTCCGTGGGTCCACCACAGCAAGATGTAAATGGTCGCGCCGTCTGCCGGTGATCCCAGCAGTCGGGCCGTCCAGAAGCCGATAAAGGCGAGCTCGTAAGCATCGGTTAAACGTATGCGCAGACCTTCCAGTAAGAAACCGGTCAATACAACTGTCAGCAGCAGCAGCTCCATGAATACGAATCCGCTGCGGGGCTTGGGCTCCAAGAGGCGCGGATAACGGCCAAGGCGTCTGACAAGCAAAAAGCCGGTGCCGATCAATACAGCCAGTCCGGCGGCGTCAAAAACCACGTTAAGTAAAACCATTGTGGTGCCCAGAAAAAGAAGCAGCATACCCCAGAACACCATCCCGTGGAAAAGGCCGGTGAAAGGCTTCCGATAGACACGCAGTCCCAGGATACCATTTGCGAACAAAGGTATTACTCGCTCGAAGCTGAAGACAGACTTGAGATGGTCCCGGTTTATACGGAATTCAGCGGCGCCCTTCTGAACTTTTCGCAACTGCAGATAAACTCCGTAGCAGAAGATTAGCGCCACTGGAATGGCGAGCAGATCGATCAGTATTCCCCCATCGATCTGCCAATATGGGATGCGCTGCATGGAATTAGCGGTCCTTTCCCACGTCGATACGTAAAGAATCCTGGCCCAAGGACCAAGCTTTGATTTCACCCAAGAGGGGTGGAGTTTACCTTTAGACGTCGGTTGGAATGATGGAATGGTGGAATAATGGAATATTGGGTTAAAAAAACGGAGATATCTTGATCTTAAACTCTGATTTAGAAAATGTATCCAAAAAAGATCTCATCCTTATGGACCCATTATTCCAACATTCCAGTATTCCATCACCCCACGGCATTTAGCTACGACACAGCCAGTTGCCTCTGATCTGGCCCAGTGGACCAGGTTATCTATGCTTGAATAAAGCCCCCCGCAGCAAGGCGCGGGCTGCTGCGGCAAAGGCGAATCAAGCTTATGCGATAACGTCCGTGAATGAGCTGATATCTTCCAGCAGTTCCAGATGCAGCAGCACATCCACGCAGCGGTCGATTTTTTGAGGCGATACAGATCGCGCGGCACAGTCTCGGAACTTGGCGATCAATTCATCGACCGTCATCGGATTGCCCGGGTCTCCTTTCGGCACCTTGACTGTGCGGCTCAATTCAGCGCCGTCGCGCAGAATCAGTTTAACCCCCGCAGGCGGCATGGCACCGCCTTCACCGAGCTTTTCGTGGGTGTCATCATTGACGTGATGATACCGGACTCTGGATATCAAACCCTGGATTTTAGGGTCGATTACCGCTTCATCCGTAAAATGATCGAGTCGGACATTTCGATCAAGCAGCGCCCTGGCCACACAGTACTCCAGGCTGAATTTTCCTTCCAAAGCGGTCCTGGGTCGATGATGAATCAACACCTGGGTGACAACCGGAAAAATCCGGCAGTCCACCGCTAGAACGTCATCGGCATCGACATCATGCTCGTTCACGAGATGCAGAACGGCATCGATGAGGTGGTGTGTAAACCGACAGGAGGGATAAGGTTTAAAGGCCAGACCATTGGCGACAATATCAAAAGGAGCGCCTAAATCCTGAGACATTCCGATGGGGTCACTGTTTGGACTGAATACTTTGGCATAACCCAGCGGTGATTCGAGGATACCGTTATCGGATGTAAAGCCTCTGCCGGCCAGCAAACTCGCCATAACGCCATTGTGTGCGGCAACACCGGCGTGAAGCGGTTTTGTCATCGTGCCGAAATTCTGTCTGAGACCGCCGCTGAGAGAACCTGCCAGGCCCAGGGCTGTCTGCACTTCTCCGGGACTTAGCTTCAACAGCCTGGCGCCGGCCGCCGCCGCGCCCATGACACCAATCGTCGACGTACAATGCCACCCGTTTTGATATACATCAAAGCCCAGGCCCAAACCAATCTTCGCCATGACTTCAAAACCCAGCACATAGGCCGCCAGAACCGCCTTGCCCGAAAGTCTGTTTTTTTCGCCAATGGCCAAAACGGCCGGCAGCAATGCCACGGTGGGATGGCCCAGTGTGCTGTAAGAGGCATCGTCATAATCTAAAGCATGCCCGGATGTGCCGTTGATCAATGCCGCCAACGGCATGGATGTTTTGAAATTCCCGGCAATGACAGTCGCCTCTTCTTTTGCAGAGGTGCATTTTACGTAATCTGTAAGTATCTCCACTGCCGGCTCTTCAGTTCCGGCCAGTGCCGCCCCGAGCATGTCCAGGATAGCCAATTTGGCTGTTTCAACAGCTTCTCTCGGAATCCGGTCATATCCGGTTTCGATTATAAAATCTGCAATTTTCCTTGTGACCATTAGGCGCCGCCCATTGTGTCGTAGTACTCTGTTCCATAATTACAGTAGCGTATAATCGAGAATAGTAATTCACCACAGAGACACAAAGGACACAGAGATATTTTACTCAAGTTGCGCACCCCTCATTGCATTAAACGCGCATAAAAACAGGTGATTTGCTCATAGTATATGGAGGAAATGCGTTTTTGCGAGAGGCGCTATCTTAGTTTTATCCTTATCATGCTGGCTGTGGCCCAATATTTGGGATGGCAGCCCCCGATGCCTTTATCCAAGCCCCGGCGACAGCTGAATCCCAAATATTGGGCCACCTGCTGCGATGGGGTTGATAGCGCCTCTCGCAAAAATGCATTTCCGGTGAATTCACTCTGTGGTGAGAACCTAATTTTGCAAATAGTGGCTCTATTCATATACGTTAGCGTATTTGCGAATACGTGTATTTGTCGGTGACGGATCCTACCCCGGACTTTGCGCCTCTTTTATCAAAGCCGGTACAACTTCCACCAGGTCTCCCACGACACCGTAGTCTGCTACACGAAATATCGGTGCATTGGGATCTTTGTTTATCGCGATGATCGTGCCTGAATCCCGCATTGCCGTCACGTGCTGGCTTGCTCCGGAAATACCACAGGCAATATAGATGTCCGGTGAAACAGTGTTGGCGGAAATACCCACCTGGTGCGCCGCACCCAGCCAGCCCATGTCGGCGACCGGACGGGAGCAGGCAACGGCTCCCCCTAAAGCGTCGGCAAGACCCCTGATTATCTGTATCTTATCGGGACCGCCGACACCTCTGCCCGCGCTGACCAGTACCTTGGCCTTGGTAATGTCGATATCGCCGGATTCGGGGGCGAGTATCTCCAATATTTTGCTCCGGGTAGAAATCGCGGTAAAATCGATTGAAACCGGATCAATCACTGCCTCGGATGAAGGCCGTAAATCTTTAGGCAATGTGCCCTTTTCAAAGCTGACGATATAGGGTGCCGGCCCCGCCAGCTCTATGCTGGCCTGGAGGGTGCCGCCAAACATCGACCGAATGACCGATACGCTGCCGTCCTTCACATCCAGCGCCGTACAGTTCGTCACCAGTGTTCCTCCCAGCCTTACGGAAACAGCCGGCCCGACTTCCATCCCCAGGTAAGTGTATCCCATGAGAACCAGGCCGGGATCAAACCTGTCGACCGCACCGCTGATCACAGCGCTGTAAAGTTCCGCACTGTAGTCATTGAGACTCGGGTGATCGGCAGTCAGTACGACATCAGCGCCGGAACGGCTTAAATCCTTGACCGGCTGATCGAGTCGTGATCCGACAAGAAGGGCCCCCAGCTGCGTTCCCCATTGATCGGCCACCATCCTGCCTTTGCATAGCAATTCCCAGGTAATGTTATCGAGATCTTGATCCTTGCGCTCGCAAAGCACCAGCACATTGGCCCTCACTTCAAATAACCTCCCTGATCTTTTTTATTAAAACCGACGCCTGCTCTGCGGGGTCACCTTCGATCATTTCGGCCGTTGACATGTCTTTAGGGGAAAATACGTCTACAATCCTGATGGCAGCCGTTTCCGAAAATTGATCTCCCAGGTCCAGGTCCTTCAGGGCAAGGGTTTCAATGGGTTTGGATTGGGCCATCATCATCTTTCGAAGCGGAACAAAACCCGGCGGCTCGGTACCGGTCTGAAAACATACGACTGCCGGCAGCGTTATTTGCTCCACTTGCTTTTTCCCAAAACCCAGTTCTTTGGTAATTTTAATGGATTTATCGCCTTCAACCTGCTCGATTTCGGTGACGGCATAAGCAAAGGGATGGTCCAGCAGTTCCGCAAGGGACACGCCTACCTGTGCGGCCATGGTGTCACTGGATTCAACACCGGTCAGTACAAGGTCATATTCCCGGCGCTGAATGGCCGCTGCCAGCACCCGTGCTGTTTTTAATGGCTCAAGCAAGTCGGCATCGACCCGGATCGCGTCATCCGCGTCTTTTCCCAGCCCTGTCTGCAGGACTTTCTGTGAGGAAAGAGAACCCGCGGTAATCACTGTCGTTTTGCCGCCCGACCTTTTTGCCAGCTTAATGCCCGCTTCAAGTGCGCAGTCGTCCGATTCGTTGACAACGATACTCCCGGGTTCATAATCAATTCTATCCTGTGTGTCCGGAATTGAAGGGTTTTGAATAAATCCCGGTACGGCTTTTGTGCATACGATGATGTTCATGATCATGACCTCGCGGTCTTATCCGCGAGACGTTCTCCGGCCGCATTTGAGCCGGCAATGCGGGCGAAGACAGCGCCGGTCAGCTGGCCGGTTGCACCGGGATAGTTATTGTAGAAGAGCCCGCCGATAATTTCTCCCGCCGCATAAAGGCCCGGAATGGGATTGTCTCCGGTGTCCAGCACCTGCGCACGACGATTCACTTTGATGCCCCCGTATGTGAACGTAATACCGCAGTTGATAGCGTAAGCGTAATAGGGCGGCTCATCTATCGGAAAAGCGCAGCTCGATTTGGCCGGTGTTATGCCCTCCGTGTGCCGATCCTCGGGCATGCCTGCAATTTTGTACCAATTCGTCACCCCGCCGGTCTGAATTGCTTCATTATACCCCTTAACCGTTGCGGTTAGTATTTCCGGCTTCATACCGAGTTTATCGGCAAGACCCTCCAGTGTATCCGCCCTGGTGTAAGGCGAACCGACATAGTCGTGAAAAATACCGCCCTGGGTAATCGTGGCATAGCCTTTGGCATCAAATAACTGAAAGCCCATTCGCTGTGGCTGGTCGAGCAGGTGTTTGCCATAACGGGAGTACGTCATTGAAACATCGTCCTCGCCCTCGTCCAGAAAGCGCTCGCCGTCGGCATTCAGCACCAGCCCGAAAATATAAAAACGCTTGGAGCTTTTATCCGTATCCGCCCTTATCGCCGGCACCGGCGCATCGGCATCGATAAAAATGGCATGGCAGCAGCTCCAGTGTCCCGTCGGTTGCGCGCCGATATCCATGGCCATCTTCAAGCCGTCGCCCATGTTGTACGGCGTTCCTCTGACTTTGGCCAGATCCCAGTTTTTTCCCAGATAGCGCGCGCGCCATGCGGGATTGGATTCGAACCCGCCGCAGGCCAGAATCACCGTATTGCCGCCGATATCCTGAAGGCCATTTTTTGATTTGGCGGTCACCCCGACAACGCATCCCATTGCATTCACCAGCAGCTTTTCAGCACCCGTTTCGTAACGGAGTTCTATGCCTTTACGTTCCAATTCGCTGAAAAGAAAATCCGAAAGCCCCGCGCCGGCCCCCTTGGCCGATATCGGCAATTCGCCGACAAAATGCAGTTTACCGTCTATGCGATGGACAAAATTCGATGTCAGTTCCATCTTTATGTTTTGCTTCTTTACCATCCACCTTATCGTATCCGTTGACTTTTCGATCACCATTTCCATCAGAGATGGATCAACCAGCCCTTCCGTGACATGCAGGTACTCACGGAAAAATTGATCGGACGTATACGGTTCGACGACGATATCGTGTTCCTCTTCGGTCAGATCGGAAATCAGATCGCGTACATCCTCGATGCCGTTATGGACGATCCTGTAGATCCCGGTGGTAAAGTATCCGTTTCCCCCCCTGCGCTCCACAGGAGCTTTTTCCAGTACCAAAACCTTCGCACCAGCCTCATGCGCCCGCAAAGCTGCCAGAAGCGCCGTGTTGCCGGCCCCCACAACGATTACGTCGTAATCAACCCGGCTCGACACCTCGCTCATCTTTTTTCTCCTTTTCGTAAACACGTTTCAGGGCCATCGCCTTTCGCTGCTCAAGTTCCTCGATGGCACTCTGAATTTTGATACAATATTCGAAAAATGTGGCTCTTTCAGAGCTTAGAATTTAATCTGGGTTGTTCGGACTGTTGCGTGTTTCGTATCGCGAGTTGCGAGTTACGAGTTACGGGTTGCGGGTCTTAAAAAGGATGGATTCCTTTTATAAACTCGTAACACGCAACTCGTAACATCATATTTCAAGATAAAAACAAGCTTCATATTTATTCTTTGTGCCTTCGTGTCTTAGTGGCTAAACTCTTATACAATTTCTTCCATAACCGCTGCATCACTGTCGACCTGTTAACCCATGAGCCAGGCCGGCAGCCATAGGGAAATTTTCGGAAAGAGCAGGCACAAAATTGTGGCCAAGAGTAAAATTGCGACAAAGGGAAAAACACTTTTAATAATTAGTGTCAGGGGTTCATCGACGATCCCCTTGACGGTGAACAGATTCAGTCCCACGGGCGGCGTCAACAGGGCCGTCTCGATCAGCATCATCAGCACGACACCAAAAACGATGGTGTCTATCCCTAAGGCCGGCAGCATGGGCGCCAGGATCGGTACCGTCAGCACCGTGATCGATCCTCCGTCCAGAAACATTCCCAGAATCATGTAGAAAACGATAAGGAATAGAATCAGCACCAGATTTGGCAATCCTGAATTCACGATGAACTCGGTCAGATTGCTGGGTACCTGCAACAGGGTTACGACATTGGACATGGTCAGCGCCCCGACCATAATCATCAGGATCATGGTAGAAATAGCACTCGACTCCATCAGGCAGTAGATAAAATCCTCAACTGTCATCCGCCGGTACAAGAGGGTGCAAAAAAGGCTGTAGATGACAAGGATGGCACCGGCTTCGGTGGGGGTGGCCAGCCCGGAATAAATGCTTCCCAGAACAAAGATGGGACCGAGCAATATCAGAAATGACTTTTTCAAGGATCCTAGCCGCTCCCGCCAGGTATAACGGGTCTTTTCGTACTTGCCGGTGATCTTGCAGGTAAGAATCACATAAATGCTGAACATCGCCACAAGCATCGATCCGGGTATGAAACCGGCCATGAACAGGGCACCAACCGAAGTATCCGTTAGGAAACCGTATACGATGAATCCTATGGATGGCGGAATGATCAATCCCAGGGATGTGCCGGTGACCGTCCCGATGACTAGCGTTTTTTCGTATCCCCTATCTAATAAGGGTTTCATGGCCACCAGGGTGACAATGGCGGTAACCGCCGTCGAAGAGCCGATCATGGCCGCCAATATACCACCCGTAATGCATGTCGCCACACCCAGGCCCCCCGGCAACCAGGAAAACCACTTGGAACTCAGGTCGTAAATCTGCTCCCCCAGCCCTGATTTCGCAAGAATTACTCCCCCCAATGAAAAAAGCGGGATGGCCAGAAGCACATAATGGTGAACAGTCTTCTCCGCAACGATTGGAATCGTATAGAGGCCGCTCAAAGATCCGTGGAAAAACAAAAGACCGATCAATCCGACGACACCCAGACCGAATGCGATGGGAACACCCCAGAGCAGAATGGTCAGTGCCATTACCAGCACGCCCATGGGCATGTTTATGGTAAAAATCCAGATACCCAGCCCCAGATTGATGAGATAAATAAGCAGCAGTACCCCGGGCCGGGCCGAGAAACCGGTCCCCTTTTCAAGTCGTCCGCTTTTAAGAGCATTCAGCCGCAACCAAACCTTGCGCAGTGTCTGCAGCAGGCAAAGCAGCATCCCAATGGGAAAAATCACCCTCAGGATCCATAGAGGATAGCGAATGATACCCACGCTCATGGAGCCCATTTTATAGGACTCCATAAAAGCTTCATAGCCGTAAACCCCAAGGGCGACAATGTATATAAGGGAAGTGAGATCGGTGGCCACACCGAGAACTTCTCTGGTTCGCGGTGCGGCCCTGGATACGAAAACGTCACAGCAGATGTGTTTGTCTTCTTTGATGCCGTAAGCAGCCGACAGGAAAGGAAACCACATGAATGCCAGCAGCGACAGGGACATCACCCACTCTGTCGGCAAGTCGAAAAAGTAACGCATACTGGTCTCGTAGCAAATCGACAGCGAAACGAGAAGCATGAGGATGCCGGCGATCAGGTTGCCTGTCCACGAAATCCTGTCGATAAAACTACCCAGTACTGCTGCTTTCCCCCTATTTTGAGCAACCAACTCCACTGCTTCTATTTTGCCTTATCAAACAGTGCCCACAGCTCGTCATACGAGGCACCGAGCCGCTCCTTGGAGAACTTCATCATCACTGGTCTGACTGCGTCGACCAGGTTTTTCTTCTCGACAGGAGGCATGTCGTACAGCAATTTGGCTTTGGTTTTAAGAAATTCCAGATCCCCTTCCCGCTCTTTGGCAGCGTGCTCCCGGGCCCATTTCTCCAGTTTGCGGCCTTCTTCAACAAACAGATTTTGATCTGCGGGCGAAAGTTTCTGCCAGACATCCTTGTTGATCACCAGCCAAAAACTCAAATATGGCAGGGTCGGGTCAATCGTTATATAGGGTGCGACTTCATAAAGCCTTGAACGCCTGACCCGGGAGATACCCGTGGTGCATCCCTGAATCGTCTTGCGCTGTATCGCAGTATATATTTCCTTTGAGCTCATCTCCACCGTAATGGCACCCAACGCTTTATACATGGTTGCCTGGGCGGTACCGGATGTCCGCATCTTAAATCCTTTGTAGTCTGCAACGGATTTAATCGGTTGGTCGTTGCGCGCCACGGCCCCGGTCCCATAAGCCAGTACACCGAGGAGTTTGGCGTTGAAATATTGGTCGAACTCTCTATCCGCAATCTTGCGAACCTCCGGCTGATCGATAAAGCGGAAATAGTGATCGTAACTCGTCCAGCATCCCTGGGCTCCGAAAGAGCCGATGAATTCAAGCTCCGGTGAACGGCGTCCCACCATGGCCACATGGAGTACGGCCATGTTTACCTGGTTTTTGGCCAGCGCCGGTATCATGTCCTTGTGATTGTATAAAGAGCCGGCACCGTAATGGGTTATTTTAACCCGGTCTCCCGTTTTCTCTGTGATGTTATCGGCGTAAAGTTTCGCGGCGATTTCAAGATTGGACTTGGGCGGCAACGCAGAAGCCAGTGTCAGTTTGGCTGAATCGGCAGCGACCGGTTGAGCTGCCGCAAAGGCGACAGGCAATGCAAGCAACAGAAAAAGGATTATCCGAAGGCTGGTCTTTTTTAACATAATTCCCTCCTTTGGCTGGTTAGTGGGTTATAGGTTAGCGTACGGGCCGGAGTGTAGAAAAGTGATCTCCTTGCACCGGCAAATCACGCAGACGGGTTGGCGATGTTGCTGCCGGGCGTACGGTTGAGCCGGGACCGGACGTGTGCGACCAGTCCACCCGCATCGATAATGCTTCTGATAAAAGATGGGTATCGCGTGGCCGCAAAAACTTTGTTGCGCGTCAGATTCTCTATGGATCCCGTCGACGGATCGATGCGCAGCACGTCACCGGATTCGGTCCCCGCAACCGCCGGCAGGGATTCGAACACCGGCAGAGCGATATTAATGGAATTGCGGAAAAAGATCCGGGCGAAACTGACCGCGATGACGCAAGCCGCACCGGTTCCTTTGATCGACCATGCGGCGATCTCCCGCGAAGAGCCGCAGCCGAAATTTGTGGACGCCATCAGGATGTCTCCGGGCCTGACGCGCCGGGCGAACTCTGGGTCCAGGTTTTCCAGACAATGCCGGCCCAGCGTCTGCGGATCGGTAAGGTTGGCATACTTGGCCGGTATGATGGCATCCGTATCAATATCGGGCCCGTATTTAAACACCCTTCCGGTAATCATCTTTTCATCACCTGCGCGGGATGAACAATTTTTCCCGCAATAGCGCTGGCCGCCGCCACAGCCGGTCCGGCCAAATAAATTTCGGCCAGCGGGCTGCCCATCCGGCCGATAAAGTTACGATTGCTGGTCGAAACACAGCGCTCACCGTCCGCCAGCACGCCCATGTGGCCCCCGATACAGGGTCCACAGCTTGGGGTGGAAACCATCGCACCGGCCCGGATGAATATATCCAAGTAGCCCTTTTGCATGGCTTCAAGGTATACCGCCTGAGATCCGGGGATGACGATGCAACGCACATACGGGTGTATCTTGCGGCCTTTTAGTATCCGGGCCGCCAGGGCCAGGTCGGACAGCCGGCCGTTGGTGCAGCTCCCGATGAAGATCTGGTCGATCTGAATCCCCTCGGCCTCGCCGACTGCAACCGCTTTGGCCGGCGAATGAGGAAACGCCACCTGGGGCTCCAGCTGCGCAACGTTAAATTCGATTTCTTCGGCATATGCGGCCCCGGCATCCGATTTGACCACATCATAATTGCGTTTGGTGCGCCCCGCCAGGTAGTCGCGCGTCTTTTGATCAGGGCAGAATATGCCCGCTTTGGCTCCGGCTTCTATCGCCATGTTGGCCATTGTAAAGCGATCATCCATGGCAAGATCGGATACGGCGGGACCGGTGAATTCCAGGCTGGCATAGACCGCACCGGAGACGCCTATTCTGCCGAGGGTATGCAAGATGAGATCCTTGCCTCCCAGCCTCGGACCGAGCTTTCCGTGATAGACGAGCTTTATGCTTTCAGGCACTTTGAGCCAGACCTCGCCGGTGGCCATGGCTGCAGCGATATCGGTGGATCCCATTCCTGTGGCGAATGCTCCCAGAGCTCCGTATGTGCAGGTGTGGGAATCACCCCCTGCCACCAGGTCACCCGGCACCACCAGGCCTTGCTCCGGCAAAATGACGTGTCCGATTCCAGATTGATGTCCCGGTTCGTAGAGAACCAGGTTCCATTCTCGTGCAAACTTGCGGATCGTCTTGCACTCCTCGGCCGCAGCCTGATCTTTGGCGGGGGTGAAATGATCCAGGACAATAACCACTTTAGCCGGATCAAAGACCCGGTCGGCACCCATCTCCTTTAATTGCTTGATCACCAGGCCTGTGGTCAGGTCATGGGCAAACACCAGGTCCACTTTGGCACTGACGATCTCGCCGGGTTGCACCGAATCTCGACCGGCGTGGGCCGCTAATATTTTCTGCGTGATATTCACTGGGTCGACTCAGCAGTCAGCTTTCGGTTTTCGCAACCATTTCAGCTGCGTAATCCGCCAGTTTTTGTTCCCAGGTTCTCAACTCATTCAGGCCTACCAGCGAGTTGAAACTATGAAAGGACATCATGCGGTCACCGAAGCCTGCCGTGGACCCTTCTTTGATAAAGGTTTGCATGAGATCGTTTACCGCCTGGGCCACGGCGTAGGTGGTGGCCACAGGATGAGCAACCACTGCGTAACCGATATCCTGCAGTTCCTTTATACTCAAGTTCGGTGAAACCCCGCCTTCGACCATGTTGGCCAGGCAGGGACCCTTTAGCCCGGCGCAGATGCGGCGCATCTGATCCACCGATTCCGGTGCTTCGATGAACAGCAGATCCGCCCCGACCTCATGATAAATGGTCATGCGCTCAATGGCATCGTTCAGGCCGTTTACCGCCAAGGCATCGGTCCGGGCCATGAGCACGAAATCCGGGTCTCTGCGAGCATCCAGAGCCGCCTTCAGCTTGGCCACCATTTCCTGCGTGGGAATAACCTGTTTGCCCTTCATGTGGCCGCAACGTTTGGGATGGACCTGGTCCTCGATGAACATTCCGGCCGCGCCGGTTGCCTCTATCTCGCGCACGGTCCGTGCAACGTTGAACACGCCGCCGTGCCCGGTGTCGCCGTCTACGAACACGGGCAGATCAACCGCATTCACCACCCGACGAAAGCAATCCGTCATTTCCGACAGGGTCAACAGGGAAAGATCGGGCATTCCCATAAGCGATGCGCTGGCCGAGTATCCGCCCATGGTTACTGCTTTGAATCCTGTCTTCTCGATTATTTTGGCGGAAAGCGCGTCGTGGGCGCCCGGTATCACTAAAATTTCAGGAGCGGAAATGTATTGCCTGAAAAGTGTTGTTTTTTTCATGCTGGTTCCTTATTTGCTAATAGCAAACCAATAAAGAGTCATTCAACTTTTTTCGGCGCGCTATATACAACTAAAACACGCGCTGCTTGACCTTCCAGGCAACGCGAAAAATGCGGGCGGTCTGAATCAAAGCAAAGACAGTCACCGGGTTCGACATATATTTTGCGGCCATCATAATTAAACTCGTACCTTCCTTCCAGGGTATAGGCAATTTCTTGGCCTTGATGCATTAGTGCTTCTTTGGGTGGTTCCGGACCGACGGTGATTATATATGCGTCCATGAGGCGGTCTATTTTATTGTAGCTGATGGACTCATAACGATAGCCCAGGGGAGCTCCGCGATGGATGATAGGCCTACGCTGATTCGCCCTGACAATGGAGCATTTGGCAGGATCGGTGGCTTGACGGATTTCGCCGGTAATTAAATAGACGACATCCACACCCAACCCAAAAGCTATTTTTGTAAGCGTGCCGATCGGTGGATTTTTTTCACCGTTTTCGATTTGAGACAGATAACCCTTTGACAAACCCGCAATGCCCGCCAATTTGTCCAAAGGCCAACCATTTTCCCGCCGTAGCTTCCGGATTCGGTCGCTGATGGCCCGCTGTAAAGCAATGCCTTGTTGTTCAGCTTCATCCATAAAAAAACGTTTACTGTCAGCAAACAACCCTGTCAAGCTTTTTTTGGGCTAAATACCATTAATCCGATCATGACCAAGGCGCCTGAATATTGCAGCCGATCGACGGGGTAAAGGGGGCAAGGCCAGTGTGTCTAAACGGTACGGGATAAGGATTTTTACTGATTTTAATTATCCAGATATACTTGATCGGGACGATTGGTTGAACTGGTGGAATGATAATTAAGAAAATGCATCAAAAGAATTATCTGATGAAGTAATTCAGGAGGTTTAATGTGGAGTTATATTTAAAAGTTGTGTTTAAAGGAAAAGGCGGTGTATCCACCGGTAGATTGTTAGCAGCAGTCAACCGGCCACACTAAAAAGGAAAGGATACACCACCCATGAACCAGGATAAT